>RCND010000849.1_pt1 | contig 17388 bp, 16 predicted proteins | sample 2041351 | NCBI WGS metagenome assembly RCND01 (sample SAMN09708230, study PRJNA481090) | Marine sediment metagenome, whole genome shotgun sequencing project. | biome: marine sediment; feature: ocean; material: sediment; isolation source: Sewage treatment plant 12B marine sediment (STP12B) ... | reverse complement strand
CCTGCCGGTAACCGGGTTTTTAAAGCTCACCCATGGGCCGCCATCTATTTCTTTAGCACCAAATTCCTCTTTGGCGAGCGCATAACCCCACTGGCAAAATGCGCCCTCCGTAAACTTCATGATGTTGCCCTTGTGCACCAGCGTGACCGATTCAAAATCGCGATCGATGCAATACTGGATGGCTTTGCGTACCAGGCGTTGCGAGCCTTCGCGGGAAACCGGTTTGATGCCGATGCCGGAACTCGCGGGGAAACGAATATTCGTGACGTTCAGTTCGGTTTGCAAAAAATTGATTAGCTTTTGTACTTCAGGAGAGCCGGTCGGAAACTCGATACCCGCATAAATATCTTCTGTGTTTTCGCGAAAAACGACCATGTCGACAAGGTCTGATTCTTTCATCGGTGTTGAGACACCCGGGAAATATCGAATCGGCCGTACGCAGGCAAACAGATCGAGCGCCTGGCGTATGGATACATTTAGCGAGCGGATACCGCCGCCCGTTGGTGTTGTCAGCGGACCCTTAATAGAGACAACGTATTCACGCAATGCATGCAGCGATTCCTGCGGCAAATAAGCATCGTCTCCATAGATATCTGCAGCCGCTTGCCCGGCATAAATCTGCATCCACTGTATTTCACGTTTGCCCGCATAGGCTCTGTGAACAGCAGCATTAACTACGTCGATCATTACCGGTGATACGTCAATACCGATGCCATCGCCTTCGATGAAAGGAATAATTGGCTGGTCAGGGACATTAATTGAATTGTCGCGGTTTATTGTGATTGCCGAGCCGTTGGTCGGTATTTTGATGTGGTCGTATTGCATTATTTAGTCCGTTAGTTGAAACCCTGTGCTAGTCAATCTCGTGATAGGCAACTGAGGTCAGGAAGGGGGAAAATTCGTCGTTCGCGATAATTTCATCGAACAATGTCGCGGCGCGCTGGAAATTGCCGTTAGCGAAATCTGTTTCGCCAAACTGCTCTTTTAGTTTATCCAGTTCCTCATCCAGCAGCGCCTGGAAAAGTTCATAGGTGATATTTCGTCCTTCGTCCAAAATGCCGGTGGCGTGATGTACCCATTGCCACACCTGTGCTCTCGAAATTTCTGCAGTTGCGGCATCTTCCATCAAGCCGTTAATTGGTACGCAGCCGTTACCACCTAACCATGCCGCCATGTACTGGATGCCGATATTGATGTTCTCTCGAAGGCCCACTTCCGTAATCTTACCCCTGACGACCTGCAGCAGATCGGCAGCCGTTACCTCAACATCTTCGAGCTTACGTTCGAGTTGATTCGGACCCGGCATGTGTTCATCGAATATTTCCATAACCAGCGGCACGAGTGCAGGATGCGCCACCCAGGTGCCATCGTGCCCGTCCTGGACTTCGCGTTCCTTGTCGGCGCGAACCTTGGCCAAAGCCCGTTTATTAGCGCGCTCATCGTTCTTGATCGGAATTTGCGCTGCCATACCGCCGATGGCGTAGGCGCCGCGTTTGTGACAGGTCTTGATGACAAGCCTGGAGTATGAACGCAGGAAGTGCGTTGTCATCGTAACTTTGCCACGATCCGGCAAGACGAACTCCGGGTATTGACTGAATTTTTTAATGAAACTGAAGATGTAATCCCAGCGGCCACAATTCTGGCCGACGATGTGCTCGCGGAGCTCATAAAGAATCTCTTCAAGCTCAAATGCCGCGAGGATGGTCTCGACCAGGACGGTAACCTTTATCTCGTCAGGTCCGACCACGCCATATTGTTCTGCAAACTTGAAAACATCACTCCAAAGCCGCGCTTCGAGGTGTGACTCTAGTTTCGGCAGATAGAAATAGGGGCCACTGCCGCGTCTTTTTAACTCGGCTGCGTTGTGGAACAGATACAGGCCAAAGTCTACGAACGCGCCGGGAACTGGTGTGCCATTTTGCAGAATATGCTTCTCAGGGAGGTGCCAGCCACGCGGACGAACAATCAGCGTTGCGATCTGGTCGTTCAACGAGTATTGCTTGCCGTTTGCTTCCAGCGCGATATTGCGGGTGACAGCGTCCCTGAGATTGATCTGACCCTGAACGACGTTGTCCCAGGTGGGTGTCAGCGAGTCCTCACAATCGGCCATGAAGACTTTGGCGCTCGAATTCAGCGCGTTGATAATCATTTTCCGATCTGTCGGGCCGGTAATTTCGACGCGACGGTCTGTCAGGTCCGCCGGTATAGCGCAAACCTGCCAGGTCGGTTCCTGGACTTCCTCGCGCGCGGGCAGGAACTCAGGCATTTGGCCGGCATCAATTTCCGTCTGCCGTTCCTCTCGATTTTTCAGTAGTTCTGTTACGCGCGGTCTGAACTCCTGGCTCAATGCAGCTACAAATGTGAGTGCTGCATCGCTCAGGATTTCGGCGTAGGCCGGGCTGACGTTAGCGGTGATTTCGAGATTGTCATTATTGTGTGGCATAATTATTTTATATAACAGATAGTTATCTCGTGTTATTAATTCAAAATATCACTATCGATCGAGAATCGACCTGCGGCGCGGAATGTTACTCGCGCACACGGCCAGCCGCAATGTAGAAGGCGCCCTGCTATGCTGCGCGCCTGCCATGCCGCTGATTCTTCTCAATAAACCCTTCCGGGTTCTGTGTCAGTTCAGGGACGACAAAGGTCGCCCGACGCTGGCCGACTATATAGACGTTCCAGCTGTGTATCCGGCCGGACGCCTGGACTTCGACAGCGAAGGCCTGTTGCTTCTGACGGATGATGGTCCGCTGCAGGCCAGGATCAGCCAGCCGCGGAGCAAGCTGGCGAAACATTACTGGGCGCAGGTTGAGGGACTTTCCGGTGAAAAGCAGCTGCAGCAACTCGCCGCAGGTGTGACGCTTAAAGATGGCCTCGCCTTCGCCGCCAGCGCAGCAACGATTAAGGAACCAGATGGCCTATGGCAAAGAGACCCGCCAATCAGGGAGCGGCGCAACATACCGACCAGCTGGATTGATCTTGCGATCACCGAAGGCCGTAACCGGCAAGTACGCCGAATGACAGCAGCGGTTGGGCTACCGACTCTGCGCCTGGTTCGACATCGTATCGGCCCCTGGAGCGTTGCGGGCTTAAAACCTGGTGAATCCGTTGTTATTGATAATAAGGCGGCCTGGAGAGATCTGACGGCCTACCTGGAAGAACCGTTGGCCTGACCCACTCCCGCGATACGCATGGCGACTTCCATCGCCTGTTCGTAATTCAGGCGTGGATCAACGCTGGATTTGTAAGCGCGGGCCAGGTCGCCGTCTGTCAGTCCACGAGCACCGCCGGTGCATTCAGTCACATTCTCGCCGGTCAGCTCCAGGTGTACGCCACCAAGATAGCTGCCCATGGATTCATGCACATGGAAGGCGGCCTCAAGCTCGCTCACAATATTGTCAAAGCGGCGGGTCTTCGTGCCATCGGCTGTACTCTCGGTGTTGCCGTGCATCGGATCGCAGATCCACAATACTGGTGAGCCCGTCTCGCGAACCGCGTTTACGAGTGGTGGCAGGTCTTTTTCGATGGCTTTCGCGCCGAATCGATGAATCAGGCTGATACGGCCGGGCTCATTGTTCGGGTTCAGGACACGCAGCAGGTTCTGCAACCATTCAACGGTCATACCCGTGCCTATCTTGATACCCATTGGATTGGCAATACCACGAAAATACTCAACGTGTGCACCATCGATCTGCGCTGTGCGCATGCCGATCCACGGAAAGTGGGTGGTCAGGTTATACCAGCGCTTGCGGTGCTCGAGAAAACGAGTCTGCGCCTGCTCATAAGACAAGTGCAGGCCCTCATGGCCGGCATATATGTCGGCACGTTGAGTTTGATGCAAAGCGCGACCGGAAATTGACTCCAGAAAATCCAGCGAATCAGAAATTGCGTTCACGATGTCGTGGTATTTCGCCGCCATTTTCGAATGACCGACCCAATCGAGGTCCCAGTATTCCGGGTGGTGCAAGTCAGCGAAACCACCATCGATCAGCGAGCGAACGAAATTCAGGGTAAGCGCCGAGCGTTCATAGCCACGCAGCAGCAGCTCCGGATTTGGCACCCGATCTTCTGCCGTAAAGGGCATGCGGTTGACCAGGTCGCCACGAAAACTGGGCAGGGAGACCCCGTCGCGGGTTTCCGTATCAGCCGAACGTGGCTTGGCATACTGCCCCGCCATGCGGCCCACTCTTACGACAGGCTTTTTGAGGCCGTAGAGCATGACCAGGCTCATTTGCAGCAGAATCTTCAATTTGTCGACGATGCTTTCCGAGGTGCAGTCGTCAAATCTCTCCGCACAGTCGCCACCCTGCAGCACAAAGGTCTCGCCACGCTGTGCCCGCGCGATTTGCTCTTTTAGTGCTTCGACTTCCCACGAAGTAACGATCGGCGGCAAGCTGCTCAGGCTTCCAATGGCGCGCTCCAGCGCTGCTTTGTCCGGGTAGGACGGCTGCTGCTGAGCGGTTAATGATTGCCAGCTTGCGGGATGCCAGTCAGATTTGGAAACGGGTCTTGTCACGGGACTTCCAGTGTATGCCTACCCGCCACAGGGCGAACGGCTATGTTAATTCGCGGACTATGCCCCAAGTGCCGTACTGAAGCAAAAGTTACTTCCGTAATCAAGCGCTTACAAGGGCTTATTCGATAATATTGGCGGTCGCTGCCAGTTGGACAAGCAGCGCCGCCAGGCCGCTCGTTTGCCGCCCCATTTACAGTTTGAAAAGGGTCTGGCAAGCGCGCCAAGAGATTGGCACAATGCGCGCCTGCATTTACCGGCGCAGCGTGCCGGCAATTTATTGATACGTAGTTTATGGGGAATTCCATGCAAGAAATTCTGGTCCTTGGTGCTGGCAAGATCGGCGCGCTTATTTCGGGTCTCCTGGCAGAAAGTGGTGACTATCGGGTGCAACTCGCAGACAGCGTTGCCGGTTCTGCGGAGAACGTTGTCAAGGCTCACGACCTCGATAACATAGAAGCTTTCACTTTGGATGCGACTGATGAAAAAGCGCTAACGGCACATGTCCGCGAACAGAAACCTGTCGCTGTCGTATCCGGCCTGCCCTATTACTGCAATGTCGGTGTTGCCAACGTTGCGCGCGCTGAAGGCCTGCATTACTTCGATCTCACTGAGGATGTAGAAGTTACCAAGGCCGTGCGCAAGCTTGCTGAAGGTGCTGAAACCGTTTTTGTACCGCAGTGTGGCCTTGCACCGGGTTTTATCAGTATTGCGGCGAATGAACTTATCCAGCACTTCGATGAACTTCGTTCGGTAAAGCTTCGTGTTGGTGCCCTGCCGCAGCATCCGAATAATGTCCTGAAATATTCTCTTACCTGGTCGACCGACGGCATCATTAATGAGTACGGCAATGTTTGCCAAAGCATCATCAATGGCGAAGAAATTGACGTGTTGCCGCTGGAAGGCCTCGAAGAAATTGAAATTGATGGCACGCTTTATGAGGCATTCAATACTTCAGGCGGCCTTGGTTCGCTCGCGGAAACGTATGACGAACGTGTGCAAACGATGAACTACAAAACAATCCGTTATCCGGGTCATTGTGAGCAAATGCGTTTGCTGATGAACGGCCTGAAGCTGAATTATGATCGTGCCACGTTGAAGCGGATTCTTGAGAATGCCATACCGCAGACACTGCAAGATGTCGTCATTGTTTACGCCGCAGTTACTGGTTTGCAGGATGGCGAGTTACGCGAAGAAAATTACGTCAATAAGGTTTATCCGGAAGTGGTTGCGGGCAGGCTTTGGTCCGCCATTCAGATCACAACCGCAGCAGGTATTTGTAGCGTGCTGGATAGAATTTTGCAGGACCCGGAAAGTCACAAAGGATTTATCGCTCAGGAAGAGTTCAGCCTGAAGAATATTCTTGAGAACAGATTCGGGCAATATTATGCACACGGCGGTAGCAATCAACTGTCAGCCGAGCTCGTGGCACAAGGTGAGGCTGGCCACCAGCGCGCGTCGAAGTAAAACAAACAAGGAATACAACAATGAAAGATATTCTCGACCGATTGGGATTAGCCGAGATCAATCCTGGTACCTGGATTGGCTCAAATTCGCTGCAGGACGACTCTGCGGAACTGATTGAATCGATTAACCCGGCAACCGGGGAATTGATTGCGAGCGTTCGCGCCACGACACCTGCCGAATATGAGCAGGTCATCGAAGCCGCACGCAAGGCATTTGCCGAATGGCGAAAAATTCCGGCACCGGCTCGCGGTGAGGCAATTCGCAAGGTCGGCAATGCGTTGCGTGAGAACAAAGATGCGTTGGGCAGCCTGGTCAGCCTGGAAATGGGAAAGATCAAAGCCGAAGGTGATGGCGAAGTGCAGGAGATGATCGACATCGCGGACTTCGCGGTTGGCCAGTCGCGCATGCTCTATGGCAACTCGATGCATTCCGAGCGGCCGAATCATCGAATGTACGAGCAATGGCATCCCTTGGGTGTTGTCGGAACGATTAGCGCATTTAACTTCCCGGTTGCGGTCTGGTCGTGGAACGCATGCATTGCAGCGATTTGCGGCAACGTAAATGTCTGGAAGCCATCACCGAAGGCCGTGCTTTGTGGTATCGCCGTGCAAAAGATTTGTAATGCAGCGCTTGCCGATGCAGGTTTGCCCGAGATTTTCTTCGTCTTCAACGATGCTGGCAGTGAACTCGCACAGAAATTTGTAAATGACCGGCGCGTTGACCTGGTTTCATTCACCGGCTCAACCGCGGTTGGCAGGAAAGTTGGCGAGCAGGTTGCGGCACGAATGGGCAAATGGTTGCTGGAACTCGGCGGTAACAACGCAATTATTATTGACGAATTTGCGAACCTCGATATTGCGGTCCCGGGCATTGTTTTTGGTTCCGTAGGTACCGCAGGGCAACGATGCACTTCAACGCGGCGCATAATTTGCCACGAATCGCGGTTGCCTGAATTGCAGGAACGACTGGTTGCAGCGTATTCGCAGGTTCGTATTGGTGATCCTCTGGACAGCGATACGCTTATGGGTCCGTTGATTGATGAGGCATCGGTGGATCGTCTGGAAGCCGCGATTGCAGCGGTAGAAACAGCCGGCGGTGAAATCCTCTGTGGTGGCAAAAGAATCGATCGACCGGGAAATTTCGTCGAGCCGGCCATCGCTGTTGTGAAAAACGAATGGGACATCGTGCAGAAGGAAACTTTCGGACCGATTCTTTACCTGATCTCGTACAAGAACCTTGACGAGGCGATTGCCATGCAAAATGGCGTTGCTCAGGGCCTGTCATCGGCGATCTTCACGGATAACCTGCAACGCGCAGAGTATTTCCTGTCGAATGGTGGCTCCGATTGTGGGATCGCAAACGTCAACATCGGCACTTCCGGTGCGGAAATTGGTGGTGCGTTTGGCGGCGAAAAGGAAACCGGTGGCGGCAGAGAGGCTGGCTCAGATTCCTGGAAGGCTTATATGCGCCGGCAGACGAACACAATCAACTGGGGCAAGGATTTGCCGCTGGCCCAGGGTATTAACTTCGATCTGTAAGACAAGGGCTTTTAAGCAGACATAGCGTGGGAGCGGCTTCAGCCGCGAATAGGGACCGAGCATTCGCGGCTGAAGCCGCTCCCACGACAGTTTGTCTTTCTAGCCGTCTTTTGGAATCGGTTCAAACCGATTCTTCGCCCTGTTCTTCTTGACTTCACCCGCCGCAAATACCTGCCCGCTCATCGCGACATACACACCCGGACCCACAACCTGCACAGCGGCAACCGCCATACCAACATTAAAGATCGCATCTGTCGTCTTAAATCGCGCCGGTGTCAGCGCGCCTGTCAGCACAATTTTCTTTCCCGTTACATCGCGCAAGGCAGCAGCTGTCTCCGCCATACTATCCGTGCCGTGACTGATCACGTAATGCGTAGCGTCATCACCTTCGATGAAGCTGCATAATTCACTGCGGTCCTCATCGGTCAGTTCCAATGAGTCTTTTTGGAACATTGCCACCACGTCGTAGTCAAAACTGACGAGGCCCTCGGTCAGGATATGCTGGATTTGCGAGTCGCCAACTTCAAACTGACTCATCGCGTCAAAGTAAATTTTGTCGATCGTGCCGCCAGTTGTAATGAAGCGAATAAACATTGCACTGCTGCCTGAGAATCAGAAGCGAAAGCATGCCATGTCCTGGCCGCGGCAAAAAGGCCTGTGTTTTAGAGCATCCAAGACGGACCCGCCCTGCTATGATGGATATATGAAAAAAGCGCTTTTGCAACGGCTGAGCAAGCTGCGGAAACTATTCGGTTTGGTGGCCGTGGTTACGCTTGTGCTGGCGTCTGCCGCACGCGCCGAAAGTGATGTTGTCCTGCTCGAACTTGAAGGTGCACTTGGTGTCGCGACCGCCGAATACATCATTGGCGGCATCGACCAGGCAAATGAGCGCAATGCGGACCTGGTCATTATCAGGATGGATACCCCCGGTGGACTGGTCGAGCCGATGCGCGACATTGTCCAGGCAATTCTTGGTTCAGATGTTCCCGTTGTGACCTATGTTTCTCCCGGAGGTGCCAGGGCGGACAGTGCCGGTACCTACATCCTGCTGGCCAGCCACATCGCAGCAATGGCGCCGACTACGCACCTCGGTGCCGCAACTCCCGTATCGTTGATCGGCGGTGAACCTGAGAATGCGCCGCGATTACCGGGCAGCAAAGAGGCAGAGGATACGGAAGAAGAAAGTGATGACGACGCGCAGGCTGATTCTGAGCCTGCGGCACCAAGTACCGCTATGGACCGCAAGGTATTAAATGACGCGATTGCTTACATTCGCAGCCTGGCTGAGGCACATGGCCGCAATGCAGACTGGGCAGAGGATGCAGTGCGCGATGCAGCGACGCTTACCGCTCGCGAAGCACTGGAGCAAAACGTTATTGATTTGATTGCAGCGGATGAAGATGAGCTGCTTGACGTGATACACGGTCGTGAGGTCGCGGTTAACAATGAACAGGTCGCCATAAATTCCGCAGACGCAACAGTTGAAGCCATCGAACCCAACTGGCGTTTGAAAATTCTGAATACAATCGCGAGCCCGGAAATTGCCATCCTGCTGTTAATGGTTGGCATGTACGGTTTACTTTTCGAGGGTTACAACCCGGGCGCTATTCTCCCTGGAGTCGCGGGTGTGATTTGCCTCTTACTCGCTGCCTATGCATTACAGGTGCTGCCAGTTAACTATGCAGGTCTGGCGCTCATCGTCGTCGGCCTCGTGTTGATTACGGCAGAGGCGTTCGTCCCCAGTTTTGGCACGCTCGGTCTGGGCGGAATCATCGCAATTGTTTTCGGATCTATCATGATGTTTGACAGCGGTATTCCAGGATTTGGCATTTCCCTCACTTTCGTGATCGGCATGGCGCTGGTCGCCGGACTCTTCCTGTTCTGGTTGATCAGTTACTTAGTAAAACTCCGCAAGCGTGGTGCCGTCACGGGCAAAGAGTCGATTGTCGGCGGCACCGGTGAAGCGATGGAATCATTCGTCGGTGAGGGAAAGATCTGGCTCGAGGGCGAGTCATGGGCGGCACACAGTGCGGTACCGATTGAAAAGGGTCAGGCGGTCATCGTGCAGAGCATGACAGGCCTGGTCTTGCGGGTAGCGCCAGCACAAGAAACCAATTCTGCAAAATTACAGCAGCAATAGATTAAAGGAAGTCCAATGCAATTAGCACCTATAGCGTTAATACTCGTATTTTTCATTTTTCTTATTTACAACACGATCAAGATCCTGAAAGAGTACGAACGTGGCGTGATTTTTTTCCTCGGGCGATTCCAGTCAGTCAAAGGACCCGGCCTGATCATCCTGATCCCCGGCCTGCAGAAAATGACCAAGGTGGATTTGCGCGTCATCGTTCTGGATGTGCCGACACAGGACGTGATTTCACGCGACAACGTGTCGGTTAAAGTAAACGCAGTAATTTATTTCCGCATTGTCGATCCGGAAAAGGCCATTATTCGTGTTGCCAACGTTTTTGAGGCCACCAGTCAGCTATCGCAGACCACATTGCGATCTGTGCTTGGGCAACACGAACTGGACGACATGCTTTCCGAACGCGAAAAACTTAACGAGGACATTCAAAACATACTCGACCAACGTACGGACAACTGGGGCATTAAGGTCGCAAACGTCGAAATCAAACATGTCGACCTGGACGAAAGTATGATTCGTGCGATCGCGCAACAGGCAGAAGCAGAACGTGCACGACGAGCAAAAGTAATTAATGCTGAAGGTGAAAAACAGGCGGCGACCATGCTTGCGGAAGCTGCCGCGATACTTGCATCACAAAAACAGGCATTGCAGCTTCGTTATCTGCAAACACTTAAGGAAGTAGCGGGTGAAAAAACCAACACCATAATTTTCCCGTTACCACTGGACCTGATCAAGCCTTTAATGGACTTCGGCGACGCGGTTAAGAAAGATGAATAGTGGCGTTGAGCGGCTTGCAGGTTAATCTTTTCCCCAGCGCCAGCGAAGCGGCCGCTCACCTTTCCACACGACAATCAGAATAAGCAGCACGGTGACACCGATAACGTAGGGCGTACGATAGGCTGGCGTCGATATAATTTGTCGAACGCCAAACAACAAGGCGGCATAGGTAGCAAACACAGCCCACCCCTGCCACCTGGCAGGGAATGCCCAGCCCCAGCCGAAGCTTTTTGCATAAAACCAAAAAGTTGGTTTTTGCTCAGACACGATGGGTCTCCTTGAACGCCAAACTGACTGCGCGATTACATTCTTTCGCGGCGATTGTGCTGTGCCCGGTCAGGCCCAGCCAAGCTCTCTCATTGCCCAGGGAGCATTCCAGACTTTATGCATGCTTTCTATTTTGTCATCGTCATTCATGTTCAGGACATAGACGTAATGTGAATTGGTTTCTTTGTTGGTTGGCGGCACGGGTCCGCCTTCTCCAACGTGACGACCTGTGAAGGTAGCGAAGTAAAGTGCCGTACCGTCGGCCTCATCGTAGGCTGAGGCGTGCAAGTCATAACTACAACCGGCAGCGGTCGTACTGCCAAATCCCGTCATCCAGTTGACATAGCCCTCAACAGTCGTGATGTCGACCAGCGGTTCGGACTGTGCGGAGAATTGGGCCCCTGCGGCAACATATTGCTCACACTCGCCCCACCCTTTTAGTGATTCGCAGGCATGAAAAAATTTCGTGGCATTGCTGAATGCTGACATTTGTAGATCCTCTTGGGTGTTTTGACCATCGATTGCATTCCTGAATGTCTAAGAATAGCTGGAGTTTAGCCACATTCCTATATTCGCACTGGATCTGGTCCGGTGCACATGCCGATGAAAATCAGGTCGTCTTAGCTGGCCTGACGGTGACTGTGATTTTTGCGCCGCCGAGATTGGATTTTGCAATCTCGACTTCACCACCGTAAGAGGCAGCAATCTCTTTCACGACAGCGAGACCGATACCATGGCCTGGTGCTGATTCGTCAAGCCGCATACCGCGTTGAAGTAATGCATCTGCAGCAGCTTCGGGGATCCCGGGTCCATCATCTTCGACAGTCAGGCGCATTGCACCTGAGTCGATGGCATAATTTTCCAACGGCCGAATCGTCAGCTTCGCATGACCTTTGCACCATTTGCAGGCGTTATCGAGCAAATTGCCGCTCAATTCCAGAAAATCGCCGGAATCACCACGAAAGCGCAAGCCGCTGGTGACGTCGAGTTCGATCTGCGGATTCTTTTCGTTGTAGACCTTGGCAAGTCCATCAACCAGTCGCGATAAATCGTTGTCAATCGAAACAGACATTACGCCCAGACTGTCACCGTGGAGCGTTGCCGGTTTGCGCAGCTGGTAACGAACAATATCGTTCATGCGCTCGATCTGCGCTTCAACACGGGCAGACATCTCGCTGGATTTCTGCTCCGTCAAAATCGCCCTGATTGCGGCAAGCGGAGTTTTTAAACTGTGTGCGAGGTTGCCCAGTGTGTGTCGATAGCGTTCCGCCCGTCCACGTTCACTGCCGATCAGCAGGTTCATATTACGCGCGACACTGGTTAATTCCGTGGGGAAGTCGTCCGAAAGGGATTGCCGGGTGCCGCCTTCGACTTCGCTGATTTCGTTTTCGATCTGGCGCAACGGTTTTAACAATCCGCGCATAACGACGGAGATCGAAAAAAGCATTATTAATGCAACGGCAGCAAACCAGGTAAACAGTTGGCGCCGGAAACGCTCCAGTTGGGCATTGAACGAATCAAGACTTTGCGCAACATTAAACGTATAGGGTTTTAATTCGCCATTCACCAGTTCCCATTGCACGGCAAGGCTGAGTGCCATCAACGGTGTGCCGTCCGCGAGCTCAACGCGAGAGAAATGATGGGCGCCTGGTTGCGGCGGTGGACCGTAAGGCACACTCAGTCCAAGAGAAGAGCGCGATGTCCAGACCGGTGGCCCGCCCTCGCCCAGCAATGCGCCGTAAAGGCCCGAACCAAGATTGCCAAAACGCGGCTCGCGCAGATCTGGCGGCATCTCAAGCTCGCCATTGGCATTTGGCTCAGCTTCCGCAAGGAGTGCCATTAACTGGCCGTCAAGTATGTCCTCTTGCGCCTGCTCACCCGCTTCGCGGAAAGCAACGTCGAGAACGACGATAGTTGCGCCGAAAAACACGACAAGGAGCAGGCTTACGGAGATTAATAATCGGGTGCTTAACGAAGACGTCAAGCCGAACATTTCACGACCACCGGACCGCGACTGACATTCATTCCGCCTGATTTCGCTCTAGTGCAAAGCGATAGCCGCGACCACGCAACGTTTCGATTGGGTTGAGCGAATTGTCGGGGTCCATCTTTTTGCGCAGACGTCCAATAAAAACTTCGATGACATTACTGTCGCGTTCAAAATCCTGATCATACAAGCGATCGGTAAGTTCGGTTTTGGAGATGACCTTGCCGGCCTGCATCATCAGGTGCTCGATAATGCGATATTCGTAGCTGGTCAGCTCAATTTTACTGTCGTTGACCTTAAGTTCCTGTCGTGTGGTATTCAGCGATACCGGGCCGGCACTTAAAACCGCAGATGCCCAGCCACCGCTGCGACGCAGCAATGCATTGACGCGGGCAGAGACTTCCTCAAAATGAAATGGTTTGACGACGTAGTCATCTGCGCCGGCACTAAGTCCATCCACTTTGTCCTGCCACCGGTCACGAGCAGTCAGGATCAGTATTGGGTAGGTCTTGCCTTTTTCGCGCAGCTCGCGAATTACTTCGAGGCCTGATATTTCTGGCAGTCCAAGATCGACAATTGCCAGATCTATTGGGTATTCGAGTGCAAAGTACAAGCCTTCCTTACCATCAGCAGCCTGTTCGACGCCGAACCCGGCATCCACCAACTGGCGGCACAGCGATTCACGTAGCGTGGTGTCGTCTTCGATTACAAGGAGTCGCATGATAGTAGCCTTATCCGTTAATCGAGCTGTCGGCCCTGGACCTTGACGGTTTTGACTTTTCCGTCTTCGGTGAGGACCCTGATTACGTGAACTTCACGATTGCCTTTTACTTCGGTTCTCGCGTCAACGATTTGTCCTTTGTACTGACGGCGAACTTGCTCCACTGCCTGGCTAAGTGAAACACCGCCACCCTGCATTGCCATATTATCGGCGGTATCCGCAGCAATGACTGCACCGTACTCAGGCGATGCGCCGACGCTCAGCTGAGCCGCGAATACCGACCCGGTCAGGGTCAGTACGCTTGATATCAGCAGTGTTTTTAGCAAGGTTCGCATCGTGATTTACCTGAAAATCCCCGGCTTGAATCCGTAGTTTGGTATGTCACCGGACCGATTGCAACGGGCTCTGTCACAACGCGGTCCGGTGGTTTTGGCCAGACGACCTCTATTGCTGCGCAGGCCGCACGTCGACACGGATACGCAAGCGTTTACCCGGGTCAAATGGCGTCCTCGTTGCATATTTACGACCGTTGTAAGCGTAGACGACATCGTACCCATCAATACGCTCTTCCTTATGAGACTGGTAGTTGGTCTCACAGCGCTGCACCGGATTCGAATATTGGGTGGTGTCATAGTACGGGTCATTTCTTGACGAGTTATTCGCAGCAGCAGCACCGATCAGCGTGCCGGCAATGGTGGCAGCATCGTTGCCACTGCCGCTGCCAATCTGATGGCCGATTACTCCACCAAGAAGCGCACCAAAGATCGTTTTACCCACTCGCGCAGGCCGATAATTGCGTACTGAGGTGTATTCAACGTCCTCCCAGCATTCTTTGACCGGAGTCGTAACCGTCACATATCGAATGACCGGCTCTACCTCTACAACGCGAGCGTAGTCATACACAGGCTTGTTACGTGCAGAGGTGTAGGCGTAATCCGATGCGTTAGCCGGGCTAACAACCAGGACCAGCGACGCAATGGCCATTCCCGACACACTCGCAATCCAGGGTTTCCGATTCATGTTCCTTCTCCAGTTTCCGATTCCGGGCGCAGATGTATTTCCGAGCCTGGGCAAAGAATAGGCCCATCGCAATGAACCCTGGCTGAACGCTACAGGCCTTTATTCAAGCCGAAAATGAACGGTTGATGAACGAACACCGGCGCCCCCGGGTGGATGGCCGACAAACCGTAGGGGTGGCATCTTGCCACGATCAATACCTGGAATTTGCGGTAACCCCAGAATAAGGTGCGAGGCCAATTTTGCTCTACAAAGTACGCAAAACAGACCTGCCACCATTCCCTGAATGCGTTCTTCGGTACGCCAGCACCCGCCAATCAGAAATCAGCGCGAGAGGAACTTAACACTGTTATTTCAAGGGCTTAAGCAGCTTTGCTACAAGGTACTTTACATAACCGCTGGCAGCCAATAGACTGCAAGAGTTCAATAAATAATTAATAAGAGCCTTTAACTTCTTGTTAGTAAAGGCCAGGAGGCGTGAAACTAGTGCATAGTCGACCAGCCGTAGATACCAATTCCGATGTTCGTGTGGATAGCGCACAGCTTTTGCCGTTTATCAGCAATGCCTATCGCTCCGCCGTCAAGAAACTGACCCAGTCATACCAGGAGAATCGACCGGCCGCGATCCTGATCGGCGACGGCCGGTTCGGCCCGAACCACGTTATTGTCGAATTCCTGGATTCTGTCGAGGACGACACCGTTGTAGTTCGGGTTGATGGCTCCTGCACCGACCCCAAGGCGTTCATGCAGGAAGTTATACGAACTATCGGTTTCGAACCGAACGACATGAGCCTCGTGGATCTGGAAAAAGTTCTCGAATTGTTTTTGCAATACCAGCGTTCGCACAAGCTCAGAACGATCATCACCGTCCAGGATTCGGACGCACATGGTTGGTGGGTTTTGGACAAAATTCGTCGACTGGTTGAACTGGAAACACAGGAAAAGTATGGGCTTACGGTCATCGTTTCCGGGCCGCCCAGCGTTATGTCGGTCCTCAATGAGCCGATCCTTGATTTCATTACAGCCGCGGCGGGTGAACGAATCGTGTTGACGCCATTTTCGCTGGCCGAAACGAGGAACTACATTCGACAGCATATCGAGAATATCGACCCCACGACTCATAAAATGGAAGACGTAAGCCAGGTATTCGAATTCCTGGCCGTTACATTAATTCATGAGTTCTGTTCGGGCGTCCCCGACGACGTCCACCAGCTTTGCAACAAGTGTCTCGACATTTTCCACGACACGGGTGACCAACTGATATCGATCGATACGGTCAAGAAAGCCGCAGCATTGATCGGGCTGACCTCTTTGTCCTCAGACGACCAGGATGTTTTGTCGGCGTACGGCGGACAATTTGAAGTTGCCCCACTCGGTCGCCTGGTCGTCGAAACCCAAGGAGCGCAGGCTACCGAGACTATTCTGGATCAAAATTGTTTCGTCATTGGGCGCGACCAGATTTGCAACATCTGTATTCATGGACTCCGGGTCAGTCGATTTCACGCCGTGTTGTCAATATCCACGCAGGGGCTGCGCATTGCCGATCTGGGCAGCACCAACGGCACCGTCGTCAATGGCCGGAAAATGAAGCGCTGTGAGCTTCAGGACAATGACACAATTACCATCGGCAACACGCGCATCACTTATATTGCCGGCGGTGAACAGCTGACGCAGGAGCCCGACAGTGACTCGACGGATACGTTCGAAATTTGCGAGCCGGAGCCGGAGCCCGAACCCTGCATAAGGTATCTGGGGAGTGACCTGCGGTTACTGCGAACATCGTAATTCCTGTTGCCGCGGGCAGGCGAACAGGCAAGAAAATGAGTCAGGTCTATTGGGTTTGACGAAGATCGTTATATAGACCTGACACCTTTTCCGGGACTTGCGCTGATCAATTGGGCGGCAAGTTATACCGCTTCCGCCAATACAAGTACGCCAGCAGTATGGACGCGATGCCGAGTCCAGCTCCGAATTCTCCTGTCAGGTATTTTGTTATCCCTTTATCGGTCATGAGTGGATCGAAAAAGCCCTGAATCCAGAAATTATGACTGGCATGCAGGAACATCGCCGTCCAGACACTGCCTGATTTAAGACGCAACCAGGCATAGACAAAACTGATTGCGATGACCGTTACAGCAAAACTCAACAGGCTGTACCAACCAGGCCCGCCGGCATTGTAGTCGGCAAACAGAATAAGCGGCATGTGCCATAGCGCCCAGATCGAGCCACTGATTAACGACAGTTTGGTGAAGCTTGTAACCCCGGCCAGTCGTTTCACCAGGAAACCACGCCAGCCGATTTCTTCCCCTAACGCCGCGAAGCAATTCAACAAAGTGCCAAAAAATAGCCAGGACAGCCAGTCCGCTGAAAAGGTTTCATCGATACCGCCAAGCCCGAGGAGCCAGACGGCACCGTAAACTACCAGCCCGTAACCGATGGGCAAAAAATAGGCAGACAGCTGGTAGCCTGTGCGCCCCCAACCCCAGCCGAGCCCACCCAGACTTTTACGGTAAATAAGAGTGGTTATCAGCGCAGCAAGTCCAGGGCACCACATCAATGCCACCGTATACCAGCCTCCTCCTGTGCTTAACGAACCGGAGGAGATAATCAGGTAATACCACACCGAACTGAATGCAAATGTCAGTACAAGAAAAGTCAGGATTTCCTTGTGCGCCCTGGTCGGGTTATTCATAACGCGTTTCTCTAAACTGGCTGATGTTTGGTTGGGTAAAGATGGGTGTCCTTAATCGCCGCGGCCGGGCAGGCAAGGCTACAGGCTACAGCAAACAACCACGATTTCGCCACCGGGTGCAGCAGCCACGTGTGCGAAAAATGGGAAATGGGCAGACACTTATCCTCAATACGCCGCAAAACGTCAGCACAAGTCGAAATAAGGAAATAGGTGTCTAATGCACCTTGCAATGACTCGCGCCGGCCACATCGGTTTGTGCC
>RCND010000848.1_pt1 | contig 17399 bp, 11 predicted proteins | sample 2041351 | NCBI WGS metagenome assembly RCND01 (sample SAMN09708230, study PRJNA481090) | Marine sediment metagenome, whole genome shotgun sequencing project. | biome: marine sediment; feature: ocean; material: sediment; isolation source: Sewage treatment plant 12B marine sediment (STP12B) ... | reverse complement strand
TTCCGGCTATGGGATTCATCGCAGGTTTGACGGTTCTTCTTCTTCTGTTCTTCGGCGGCATACAAGTAATCGACGGAAGACTCACGCCAGGTGATTTTGTCGCCGCTCTTTCGTATCTGGGCATGTTACTCTGGCCGGCCATGGGAGCCGGATGGGTGGTGAACATGATGCAGAGAGGGGCAGCATCAATGAAAAGGATCAACGTTATTCTGGATGAGATCCCGGATATCGTCGATTTGCCTGATGCCGTTGATACAGCACCAAGCGGAGAACTTGAATTTCGATCGGCACATTACGCATATGACGATTCGAGTCCCGTTCTGAACAACGTAAGTTTTGTAGCCCACCGCGGGGGATCAACCGGAATACTCGGCCGAACCGGCTGCGGAAAAACCACGCTGACAAAATTGATTCCACGGCTCCTCGATCCGCCTGAAGGTACAATATTTATCGGAGGCCGGGATATTCGACAATTTACAAGAAGTTCATTGAGACAAGCTCTGGGTGTGGTTCCCCAGGATGTTTTCCTGTTTTCCGACACGATTAGAGAGAATATAGTATTTGCCCGGCCTGCCGCTTCGGATGGTGAGGTGGAAAGGGTTATTGATTCAGCCGGCCTACGTTCAGATCTCCCATTCTTCCCGGAAGGACTGGAAACTCAGGTAGGAGAAAAAGGTGTCACGTTATCCGGCGGGCAGAAGCAGCGTATCGCAATTGCCAGGGCACTCATAGCAGACCCGGAGATACTTATTCTCGACGACGCACTTTCGGCAGTCGATGCCGACACTGAAGAACGGATATTGGAGAATCTATTTAATATTCGACGCGGTAAGACCACCTTGATGATATCACACCGGGTCTCCGCCCTCTCCCGTTGTGATCGTTGTGTTGTAATGGAAGACGGCAAGGTGAGTGCAATGGGCACCCATGAAGAACTTCTTGCCGGCGGCGGCTTCTATCGGGAAATTTCCGACCTCCAGAAACTCGAACACATTGAAGAGGAAAGCGCGTAATGAGTTCCTCAGATGATATAATTCGCGGCTATTCCCCCGAGGTGATGAAGCGTCTGCTCGGCTACATAAAGCCCTATAAAATTTCGGCAGTCTTCACTCTTATCGCTCTGGTACTGGCTACTACGGCAGAACTTCTGATGCCGATAGTCATGAAACGGACTCTGGATGATCACCTGCTGCGCCGGGAGAACCGACTCATTCTGGAAACCGTAGAATCGGCCGCCTCAGGTAACGGTCCCTCAGGTATGTCAAAGGAGCTGGCATCTGAGTTGCTGGAAAAGGGCGTCCGGATCGAAGACAGCCTTTTTGTCACTCCCCAAGATTTATCGGATCTGCACAGCGAGGATAGACTTGAGGCCAGAACGGCCGGGTGGTTGGACAGCAATAACTGGTATGTCGTATCGAATCCTGATGAGATGGCCATGATTGTCATTAACGCTAATCCGGGATATTTCAAACAGGACGGTATAGAAGAAAATTATGCAATTCTCAGTTCCGACCGGGATTCACTGACGACTGAAGAGCGCAGGACGATCCGATCGGAGGATATTTCGGGACTGGCGAGGCGATCCGTTCAATATTTTATTCTTCTGGTTATTGTACTCGTATTCACCTTTCTGCAGGTCTATAACGCTTCGTGGGTTGGTCAGAAAATCATGGCCGATATCAGGCAGGGCCTTCTCGGACACATCATGCGGCAGTCACTGAGGTATTTGGGACAAACTCCAGTCGGCAGCCTTGTATCACGAACAGCAAATGATGTTGAAACGATCAATGAATTCTTTACGAATGTCACCATTTCATTTCTCAAAGACGGTGCAATTATGATAGGTGTAATTGCCGTTCTGTTTGGATTGGATACAAGGCTAGCCCTGGTGGCTCTGGTTACGCTGGTGCCCACCTTTATACTCATTGTTATTTTTCAGAACAGAATGAGAGAGTCATTTCGACGGGTTCGCGCCAGGGTAAGTTCTGTAAATGCCTACCTCTCTGAAAGACTTGGCGGAATGGCTACGGTGCAGCTTTTTGACGCCGAGAAACGGAGCGGTGAAGAATTTGAAGAAAAAGGCGGCGAATTACTCGGCGCCGAGATGAGTCAAATGAAAATTATGGCCGTATTCCGCCCGCTGATTGACCTGATTGCTTCTGTTGCGGTAGCCCTGATTATCTGGTATTCCACCGGGCTCCACGACAATGGCCTTGTAACTCTCGGTGTCCTGATTGCGTTTATAGAACTCATTCAGAAATTTTTTCAACCTGTCAAAGATATCGCCGAGAAATTCAATATTCTCCAATCCGCGATGGCAGGCGGGGAAAGAATTTTTGCGATGATGGATACCGTTGACCGTATTCCTGACGGTGGTACAAATGAGGCCGCCTGTGACGACGAACCGGTCTGTGGCGAACTGCGATTTGAAAATATTCATTTCTCATACGTGCCCGGAGAGCCTGTCCTTAAAGGACTTGATTTCCGTATCGAACCCGGACAGACCGTCGCGGTTGTAGGCGCTACAGGGGCTGGGAAAACCACTATTGCAAACCTCATAACAAGACTCTGGGACCCCGATAGCGGCCGTATACTCCTCGATGGCAAAGATGTCAGGGACAGGCCTCTGCCGGAATTGCGAAGGTCAGTACAGCCTGTACAGCAGGACGTTTTTCTTTTCGCCGGCACAATAGCCGATAACATCGATCTGGGACTTGGACATACCAGAGAACAGATTGTCGAGGCCGCAAGACTCTCCAGAGCCGATGAGTTCGTACGGGCATTGCCGAATGGTTATGATACAGAAATAACCGAGGGTGCGGCGAATCTTTCAGCCGGTCAGAGGCAGCTGATTGCCTTTGCCCGTATAATAGCCCACGATCCGCGGGTAATTATCCTGGATGAAGCGACTGCCAATGTTGATACGGAAACCGAATCGCTGCTGCAGGAAGGTATGGAGCAGCTGTTGGCAGACAGGACAGCACTCATCATTGCCCACCGATTATCCACAATCAGACGGGCGGACCGTATAATGGTACTTGGGCATGGCAAACTCATAGAAGAAGGGACTCACACCGAGCTGATGAAACAGAAGGGAGTTTATCACAATCTATACAGACTCCAGTTTGCCGACGGGAATCATAATGAGGAAACCCCGATATAAGTTTTAGTTGATTTGATATTCACTCTTGAGCAATTTTGTCAGATAAAAAAGGGACTGTTCCATCCGGAACAGTCCCTGCAATTAAATCTCAAATGTTTGATTTTGCTAGAAATGAATCCTGACCATCAAATCTGCACCGAGGGGAACATCTCCCGGATTGTCGGCATAGAATACGTCATCGTGAATCTTCATTTCTCCATACAATTCAAGGAATAGAAGGTCGAGTCCAACACCCGCACTGAGATAATGGTCGTAATATTGTGTACCCACCTTTAAGAACTCGAAAAAAGTGAAGTTGGCACCAAATCGCATATGCTCCATGGTTCGGTACATAGCTGCCTCAAAATCATCGCCGTTGTCGGAAACATCTCTGGCATAACCAATGACATTGTACATATCAAAGCTCAATTTCGGCTTGACAAATCGCCAATCCGGCTGCCACGTAATACCGGCATCCAGATCCATTGTTACTTTGTAGTCAAGACTATCCATGAGGAAGGCCTGGTTTTCAAATAGTTCCTGATATCCACCTGAGGCCAGGTAAGGAAGGTCCGTTTGAGTTGATCCCACTACGTCATTGAAAACAATACCAACGCCCAGAGAAGGAGTCGGTCGCCATACGGCTCCCAAGTCAACACCCCAGGTGTAACCAAAGTTGACCCCTCCGGTGACGAGTTGATCCATATTTTCGAAACCGATCGGATTCTGGTTTCGAGTCAGTATTCCATAATTTCCCGAAATACCCAGGGCCAATTTGCCTTCAAACAGGTTGAAACCACCACCGGCGACAACTCCGAGTTCGTTATAGATTGTACTTATACCGTATTCCTGAGTCGCCGGATCCATAAAGGCAACCGCTTTGGCCTGGTCATAAATACCCAGTCCAAAACCCTTGATCAGAAAACCGGTCTTCAAAGTGACCAGCGCATCGATTGAGACTTCTTCGGGAAGGCCGGCATAAAAGTTGTCAAACTGGGGGTCCCCGGGATTACCATTCATTATAACATCGAGATTTGTTTCGATTTCGATGATATCAGCTGCATCGAAAGCCGCCGGGTCGTCAATTATCGCCTGGATGACCGCTGGATCGGTCCAATCCAGGTCATCTCCACCGCCGGGAACACCGTCAAGTCCATAAGGACTGAGATCTGTACCCACAAACAAACCTTCCAGCAATGAGTCAGTAATCACACCGCTGGCATTAAGATCAAACAGCGTCTGGCCTATATCCGCCATTGCGATATTATCAAAATCTCCACTGGAAATGGATGAGGCCATGTCAGCGACACCCATTATCAGGTTGATATCATTCATCTTGGATCGTCCGCCGACATTCAGCGACAATTCAAATCCGCTCTGTCCTGCAGCACCAGCCGGGTTAACAAAAAGCGAATTGAACCCACCCCTCTCACCAACGTAGGGATCCGAAGTCTTTTTTTCTTCTTCAAAGAGAGTCCCGGCAAACAGTGTTGCCGGTAGAATAAACAAAACAATTAAAATAATGATGATGTGATTTCTCACAAGTGTACCTCCAGACCGGTTCGTGAACCGATCAGCATTGCCGCCGTAGCGACATTTAAACTATTAGCAATGTACGTGCCAAGGGTACTTTTCGTTATTTGTGTATTTTTAAATATCATGTCTAAACTCTACCACAATCACTTAAACACATCCAAGCGCATTAACTGTTACTTTAAGTTTTTCGGCAAGTTGTACTTTTTCATACAGTTGTATTTATTCTTTTACTAACCTGTATTTACGAGAACGATCGTTTTATAGACACCTTTGTTCAACCGGTAGTTTTTACATGTAGCAATTGTGTAGTCATCTAACGGATTTTATTGGTTAAATATGTTGAGCATTGGCAATTCACCGATGAATCGAATTATGTTTGTTTAATGGTAAGTATTCCCCTGGATATGACGGCCGAAGTTGCCGACGCACGAAGCGAGAACCAACCAGTTCTGGCAATGGAGTCAACAATTATTTCTCATGGTATGCCTTATCCTGAGAATGTGGAAATGGCATTGAGGGTAGAGGAAATAGCCAGAGCCGAGGGCGTGGTACCGGCAACAATTGCAGTTCTGGGGGGCCGTCTGAAAGTCGGATTGTCTCCGGAAGATATCGACAGGCTCGGACGTATCGGTACCGGTGTGTCGAAAGCCAGCAGAAGGGACCTGCCCCTGCTGGTAGCATCAGGAGAGGACGGAGCCACTACGGTAGCCGCAACTATGATAATTGCCGCTTTGGCCGGTATCAGAGTATTCGCCACTGGTGGAATCGGGGGTGTTCATCGCGGAGCTTCCGAATCATTCGATATCTCGGCAGATCTGGAAGAACTGGCCAGGACTGAAGTGGCAGTCATCTGCGCAGGTGTCAAATCGATTCTTGATATCGGCCTGACTCTTGAATACCTGGAGACCAGAGGCGTGCCGATTATCGGATACCGGACAGATGAGCTGCCGGCGTTCTATACCCGAAGTAGCGGATTTCCGGTGGATCGTCGAGTGGATGATCCAGGCGATATTGCCGGCATCATGCATGCCCAATGGTCTCTCGGTCTGGGCGGCGGTCTGGTAATTGCCCAACCCGTTTCAGACGAGATGTCTATGGACGAAACAAGGATCAACGCCGCGATCAAGGAAGCTCTCGAAGAAGCGGAAACAAGAGGAATCTCAGGCAAGGAAATTACACCATTTCTATTAACCCGGGTTGCGGAACTTACAGAAGGATCCAGCCTGAAATCGAATATCGCACTGGTGGAAAACAATGTCCGTCTGGGTGCGAGAACCGTAGCGGCCTATTGTTCCATCGGGCAATAAAAAAGGACCGCCGGAGCGGTCCTTTTTTTTACCTGATGACAAGTAGCGTCAGGCAACGCGGTTTGCAATATCAACCATCATGTAGTTCAGAAAGTCGTCAGCAAGATCGCCGGACTTACTTTTATCAGTACGCAGGATGGTGTTGAGACCATAAATAATGGCCGAGGCGACCGGTACTGCTATTTCGGGTCGGCGGCCATTCTTTTTAAGAACATCCATCACGGTATCTCGAAGGATTCCATGAATATCGTCGGCAATTTTCTGGTATTTTGTACCGGTGCTGCCGCCAAAAAGGGTCAGCCATTCGGATCTGTGATCTTTCTGAAGTTCCTTGAAGCTATCCAGAAGGTAATTGAGCCTGGTTTCAGGTTCCTCGGGCATATTGGTTTTCAGAGTTTTGATCTCATCAAAAAGACTCCCGATAATCGCGCCGTAAAGATCTTCTTTGTTTTTATAATAACGATAGAGATTACCGACGGTCATATTCGCACTGGAGGCGATAGACCTCATAGACGCTTTTTCAAATCCACATTTTTTGAATTCACGTCTTGCGGATTTTATTATTCTCTGACGAACTTCTTCTTTCAGAACCTGCATATATATGCCTCCATTACTGTTTTCTTTTGATACCAATGAAGCTACACGTTCAGAGAGCGCACGTCCAATGATGGGACATCTTGTTCTATGGTATGAGAACACCGGTTCTCATTACAATCCTCACAGTAAGAACAAGGAACACACCCCTCCGTGAATTCCTGATTGAGGCAAGCCTCGCTAACATGTATCAGCAACGTCTAGAGACTAACTTGCATAAGTTTCCTGAAAGTTAGTCAACATTAAATCATGGTAAGTATATATTACCTCATTCATATGATCAACAAAAAATCACATAAACCACACAATATAATTTACGGTGTTTTATTATTAGATTCTTCATATAAGAACACATTTTACTTTTTACACAAAAACCTCGGAATTCACGCCGCAGTCACCCCCTCTGGTACCATTCAACAAGTCTTTCTATACTGCTCATACGGAATCCTGATCATGAAAACAGTACTTGTATTCGGAACATTTGATATTTTGCACCCCGGCCATCAATGGTTTCTCAGTAACGCTGCAAAACATGGCGATCGTCTGGTAGCAGTCGTATCCAGAGACGAATTTGTTAAAACCTGGAAAGGGACGGCGCCGGTAAAGAATGAAGAATCAAGAATCAAAGCTCTTATCTCGTCAAACCTCGTTGATGAAGCGGTGTTGGCAGACCCGGAAATACGAACTTATGGTGTTATACACAAAATCAGACCTGACATTATTTGCCTGGGTCATGACCAGAACGCGTTATCGGAAGATCTTAATTCCTGGCTGAAGCATGAGGAGGGCGAGGCACCGGAAATAAGGGTACTTCGCCCCTGGAAACGACGTCAGTACAGTTCTACACGGCGCAATAGGGCCCTGAGGGGTGCTGAAGGAGGCAGGGAATCAAAAACCTGGATTCTTTCATTATTAATGGTTCTGGCAATGATTACCTTTGGATTCAGCTGGGTTTCCGGTAAAAGAGTCAGCAGCGTAGCTCAACCTGCAACGCTCGCATGCATCCGTTTTATGCTGACCCTCCTGTGTTTTATTCCAACATTATTGGGAAAACCTCTCCCGACGATTCCCCGAAGCCGAAAAGTTGAAGGTTGGATTACCCTTGCAGCTGCAGCGGTTTTCATCTCCACATATAATCTGCTCTTTTTTCTCGGGCTCGATGCCGGGCTCGCCGGTAAAGGCGGACTGATTGTTACAACACTGAATCCGCTTTTTACATTTGTATTTGTGTTGTTCATCAGCAGAAGTCGACCCAGGATATCTGCAGTTGCAGGTATATGCCTGGGCATCGCAGCGGGTGTACTGCTTTTAGAGCCATGGCGTTATTCTCTGGCGGAATTAGCCGACTCCGGAAATCTGGCATTTCTGGCCGCGGCGCTGGCGTGGTCTCTACTCACTCTGGCCAGCAGAAAGGCACAGGAAATTTTAGGCTTCAGGAGGTTCAATATCGGCCTCTATGGAATTTCTGTTGTTCTCACTATACCCTTCGCCCTCATTGAGACGGGAGGGCGCCTTCCTTCGGGTATGAACGCGGCGTTCTGGTTGGACATGTTATTCATAAGCGCCGCCGTAGGAGCTTTTGGAACAGGTATGTATTTTATGGCATCATCCAGACTCGGAGCCGCAAAGGGAAGTGCTTTTACCTACCTCGTCCCGGTATCCGCCCTTACCTTCACGGCGATACTTCTGGGTGAGAAACCCGAAACTATCATGATATTCGGAGGAATACTGGCAATCGCTGCAGTATTGCTGATAAACGAACCTGTTCGAAAGAAGACCGGGACCGATCAATCGGAAGAAAGCTCTAACTAGAAAAACACAAGCTATAAAATTATCTAAATTTTATTATCCACCTCAGTTCCGCTTCAAAATCACCTGCGGAGGAAGGGCCCCTTTCCCAATCCCTCATAAAATCACCGGCAAATATTGAGAGTATCAGTCTATTCGTTCCGATATCCAATCTTCCCTTCAGTCTGAAATCCAATAATAGAGGCCCACTTTCCCGGTGGAGCCGCAGGTAGGATTCAACCAGCCATATCGCTTGAGCAGGAAAAGCACTTTCGAGTTTTATGGACCAGCCCTCCTCAGGCTCCCAGGTCCCCAAACAGCCAAAATGCAAAAAATGCCTATCCCAGATCAGCCGCACTTTCAGCCGTCTGCATGCAGGCAATTCTTTCTGGTTATCAGAGAAAAATCGATTCCAATCGGATTCCAAAGAAATTTGGGGTTCACCGAACCGCCAACCTATTGCAGCGCTACCTCGGTCTATAAACGTTGTATCCACACCGCCTTGATATTCGACACTTGTCTGAAATCCCTTTGCAGGTCTGTAGCGGCAATCGAAACTCGCCCCGAAGGGGACTTCAAGCCTCTCACCATCAGCTGTTCTGAAATGTGGAGATGAGTAAATAAACCTGGATCGTAGTCTAACCGGTCCTTTAGAATAATTTGTTGAAATCGCCGTCAGCCAGCCAGGCAACAGATTCACCCCTCCGGAAATCATAATAGTGGCCCCGGTAATTGCTCCCTGATTTTGGTACCGCAGGCGTCCGGAAAAAAGGCTGAAAGGGCCAGCCGGTCTCCATTCGAATTCAGAATACCAGGCATCACTGCTGACGGTATTGAGTAGCAGCCCCAGCTCTCCGAGCAGCTCAAGAGACCAAGAATCAGTTGAGAACGGAACAACCCAGATAATCCCCGCTTCGATATTTTCCCTCCTCTCCCACACCACACCGACGCTGGCGTCCCAGGGCATCACTGCTATACCTAGTCGAGAATGGGAAATCGATCTGAGATCAGCTCGATAAACCGTTGGTTCGGCCAATCTTGAGAGCGAATCATAATCTGGATTTCGTACTTCCGAAGCGAGCCCGGCATCACTCAGGTGGCCGATTGAAAACCCGGTAGTATTCAATCCGGCCAGCCCCTCAATACTTCCATCCTCTAGAAATCTGCAGGATCCCCCGGCTGATAATGGTCGGCTCGTATATAGCAGCAATCCCTGCCACCGGCCAGCTCCGTCCGCAGCTACAGAAGTTTCGATGCTACGGCCGAGAATCATCGGTACAGATATGACCGGCAAAAATATCCAGATTAACCATTTCACAAATGAAATGACTGTCTAAAAGACCTACTTGCTTCAAACTCCATACTTGAACCTGAGACCGACGTTGTGAGAAAATAACCAAAATTAATTCCTTTGCGCCGCGTTCAAATCATATCAGCGCCGCGCCATCTGCCTCGGAGGCATCATCATGGTCATTCTCACACTTAATTGCGGTAGTTCCTCCGCGAAGTACCAGGTATACGATTGGGACAATAAGGACGTTCTCGGCGTCGGCGTTATTGAACGTATAGGTCAGGACAATTCAAATCTCGAGCATAAAACTCCGGGTAGGGATGATTTTGAATCCCATAAATCATGTCCGGATCACAAAGCGGCTGTCGCCTGGATAATGGAAACTCTTGTCGATCCGGATCACGGCTGTCTTGACAATATGAGTTCGGTTGTCGCGGTCGGACATCGAATGGTTCATGGAGGCGAAACTTTTACGAAATCCGTTATTGTCAATGATGAAGTTCTGGCTGACCTGGAATCAGTATCTGACCTGGCACCACTTCACAATCCGGCAAATATCACAGGAATTCGTGCCGCTCAAGAGGTACTCCCGGATGTGCCGCATTGCTCAGTAATGGATACCGCCTGGCATCAGACGATGCCGGCGACAAGCTATATGTATGCCCTCCCGTACCAGTGGTATAAAGAACATAAGGTTCGCCGCTATGGTTTTCACGGAACAAGCTATATTTATACCGCCAAGCGGGCATCAGTTCTTCTGGGGAAAGATCCCATGAAAACCAATCTTATTATTGCCCATATCGGAAACGGTTCTTCTATCTGTGCGGTCAAAGATGGGAAAAGCTACGACACATCAATGGGTATGACCCCGCTGGAAGGACTGGTGATGGGTACCCGGTCGGGTGATATGGATCCCGCGATCGTAACTTATATGATGCAGCAGGAAAACATCTCTCCAAGTGAAATGGATTCCGTATTAAACAAGAAAAGCGGCGTTCTCGGCATTACCGAGAATTTCATCGATCGTAGAGATGTACACGCAGGTGCAGAAAAAGGTGACAAACGCTGTACTCTGGCTCAGGATATGGAAACATACAGAATCCGCAAGTACGTTGGTTCCTATTTTGCCGCTCTCGGTCAGGTGGACGCTATCGTGTTCACCGCCGGTGTTGGTGAAATGAACCCAACCTACAGATTCAAGGCTCTCAAAGGTCTGGAAGCACTTGGCATTAAAATTGATGAGAAAAAGAATGCTGTCTCACGAAGTCGCAACGCAGAAACCTGTATTTCCGCCGATGACTCGCCGGTGAAGGTATTTGTCATTCCCACGGATGAAGAACTGGTGATGACTGAGGATGCATACGCCCTTATGAATGGTACATACGATGTCCACACCTCCTTCACCTACTCATTTCAGAATCCCGGATATCGGAATAAAGCCCGGGATACCGCACTTATCGGAGACATCGCCAAATCCCCGGAACTTAATAGTATACTGGCACAGTGAAAGAGCGGCGGCCGATCCAGAGTTTCATACCCAATACAATAACCCTCTCCAATCTGGCAATGGGTTGTCTGGCGATAATGGAAGCCTGGAACGGCCGTTTTACTGCGGCGGCCATATTCATAATGATTTGTACCGTTCTGGATTTTCTTGATGGATACGCCGCAAGAATGCTTAAGGCGTATTCTGACATCGGCAAACAACTCGACTCGCTGGCCGATCTGGTGAGCTTCGGTGTAGCTCCGGCGGCGATTGCCGCGGGGTTATTAACTGAAGGCGCCGAGGCCTGCGGTTGGGTGCTTTCAGGCTCCGCTTTCTACCTTCTCTGTATTGTTCCGTTATTGATCCCCATCTTCTCTGCTGTCAGACTGGCCCGATTTAATATCGAACAGCATACTGAGACTCATTTCCGCGGTATGCCGGTACCCGCCGATGCGGCGGCCTTTGCATCTCTGGCTTTTATACATGGTAATTCGAGGTTTCCGGCAGTCGAAGGGTTTCTTCTGCATCCGATCTTTATCATTGTCCTCATTTTGCTGAATTCCTGGCTGATGGTGGCTCCCATGTCGATGTTTTCGTTCAAGCTTAAAAACTATCGGCCGAAGGCCAACCCCTGGCGTTATCTTTTCACCGCAGTTGCTTTTGGTCTGGTTATTTTCCTCAGGGGTATCGGTCTGTTTTCGACATTTATCCTATATGTTCTGGCATCTCTCGGAATGAATCTCCGATTGAGATACCGGAAGAATAAAAAAATAGAAACCTAAGGATACAAAAGGACAGCTTTCGCTACCGATTCAGCAGCCATTTCCCCGGCCAGATAACGAATGAGTGCTATCGAGAATTCGCCGGCGGTTCCCGCCCCCCTGCTTGTGATCAGATTGCCGTCGGTAACGACACGCTTTTCCAGAAAATTACCGTCTGGAACACGTTTTTCAAAACCGGGATAGCAGGTATAGTCCCGTCCCTTCAACAAACCGAAAGAGCCTAAAGCTACAGCTGGAGCGGCACAAATAGAACCTATCAGACCGCCGTTGTCCATAACGCTGCGACATAGACCTGCAACATCTTCTGATGCCGCCAGATTCTCCGATCCCGGCATACCACCAGGCAGTACAACACCATCGAATATACCGCTCAACTCCTCGACAAGTATGTCGGCGTTGATGCTGATTCCTCTGGCTCCGGTAGGTGTGAGAGTGCCGACACCTGCCAACACGACATCAACAGCGGCCCGTCTCAAATAGTCGACAGGAGTTATGGCTTCAACCTCTTCAAACCCGTTTGCGAGAAAAATAACGACCTTAGCCATCAGCACCTCCAGTTGTATTAGGACTTCATATACAAGATTAATTATAATGGTACAGGTAAGGCAAGGAGCTGTTTTGAGTATTAATGGTATGTCAAAAAACACATCGGCCGGTGTCACAACCTACACCTGGAACGTATTTAATCCGTGGAAAGAGCATGTAAGGGTCGGAATAACAACCCGCACCGGCGGATTCAGCGAGAAACCCTTCGACACGTTAAATCTGGGTCATCTCGTTGACGATAAACCGGTAGCAATTGAAAAGAATCGGGCTCTGACTGCAGCTGCACTCGGTGTTCCCGAAGCCACCTGGGCAGTTGCCAACCAGGTTCACAAAACCCGAATCGGTTTGGTAAATCAAATTACAGACAGACCTTTTGATGCATGTGATGCGCTTCTAATCTCAAAACCTGGTGTTATTGGCGCGATACTGCTTGCCGACTGTCTGCCGGTGATGGTGTACGACAGCGTCGGCCACAGGGGAATCGTCTGTCATGCCGGCTGGAGAGGGACGGCAGCGGGAATTGCTCAAATTGCAGTTGATCGTCTTCTGAATGATGGCGGACGAGTTGAGAACATCATCGCGGCAACGGGCCCGGGAATCGGTCCATGCTGTTATCCGGTAGGTGACGATGTAGCAACTCTATTCAAAGACAGTTTTGACTATCCTGAGAATGTCATAATCAGAGACAGCAGCGGAGGATACCGCATTAATCTGGAAGAAGCTAATCTGGCCCGTTTGAGGGCTATCGGGATAAAGGAGGAGAATCTCGGAGCGGCAGGATTCTGTACAGCATGCCGCAGCGATGAATTTTTCTCCTACAGAAAAGAAAGAGGACTCACCGGACGCCATGCAGCGCTGATGGTCCTCCTCTGATATCCGGGATCTTTCAGCTACTTTTAAATAATTTGCTGAAAAGTCCCTTCTTTTCCTTAGCTGCGGCCTTATCAGAATTCACCTTCTGATCAACATCCACTTTTGACTCAGGCCGGCTTTGTTTCTTCTGCCCGGTGTTCTCAGACCTGGCTGCGGGTTTCTTTCGTTTCTTCCTGGTTCCACCCGAACTGCCGGCAGATCCGCTCAGCTGGAAATCCTCACCATATTTTTTTCTATAATACTCCAAACGCTCATCAATACTGTTTACAGAACTGACCCTCTCGTTATCCGCCATCCTCGGTTTGTTTCGTTCGTTGAGAACCTTCTTATTGGGCGGTGTGGAGTGTTGCTTGTTATCGTCTTTCTTAGGCCGATCCGACTGGGAACGTTCCTGGTGAGGACGATCAGATCGAACATCAGCTCTCCTCTTTTCGTTCTTAGGCCCCATTTTATTACCGAACTCATCCATACTCCCGCCGGCAATCGAAGAAACTGCTGACTGGATTTTGGCTGCTCTTGGATCCAGAGGCTGTTTGCCGTTTTGAGGAGGGCGCGATTCTTTTCCGGGATTGGATACCGGGCGCTGATCATTCCCGGGGCTGGTGTTTACAGCCGGTTTCCGATCATCCCTGGCGGGCCTTTCATCTCTTGGACGCCGGTCGTTGCGAGGCGGGCGTTCGTTGTTCCGACCACGTCCCCCCCGAGGTCCGCCGCGATCACCATCACGTCCATTACCGGCGAGTTCCCTGTAGCGGTCTTGAGGAGGGAATCTCTTACCACTGCTTTTATCTTCAACCATCAGGTCTTCGTCGGCCCAACTGACTGGTATTTTACGCCCTAGAAGTTTTTCAATTGGACCAAGTCCATAGACATATTCTTCACAGGCCATGGTAACCGTTTTGCCTTCCTTGCCGGCCCGGGCGGTACGGCCGATCCTATGAACGTAACTTTCAGCTTCAAGCGGCACATCATAGTTGATTACCATCTCCAACTCGTTGATATGAAGACCCCTGGCAGCAACGTCGGTAGCGACCAGATATTTATGATCGCCATTTTTCACTTCATCGACAATTCTCAAACGCTTGGACTGAGGAAGATCACCCATAAGAAATACGACCGAATAGCCGTTAACTTCCAGACGTTTTGCAACTTCCCATGCATTGTGCCGGGTGTTGGTAAAAATGACCGCGTTTTCGGGGTCATCCCGCTTCAGTACGCCGAGGAGAAGTTTCATTTTTTCGTCTTTACCGACGTGATAGAGCTCCTGAGTGACGGTATCAACGGTAACTTTTTCAGGTTCGATAATGACTTCACCGGGATCGTTCATATATTCCCACGCAAGATTTCCGACCCGGGCATTAAGCGTTGCACTGAACAAAAGGGTGTGTCGTTCGTTGTAAGGCTTCATTCCTTTCAGAATTTTTCTAAGGTCGGGAAGAAAACCCATGTCGAAAAGACGATCGGCTTCATCGATAACAAGAAAACCAAAATCCTTGAAACTCAATTTCCGCTGCTTGTCAAAATCTATCAGGCGTCCGGGAGTACCGATAAGAACATCGACGCCGTCCTTAAGCATTTTCTCCTGAGCACCGTAACCCACACCGCCGTATACAGAACCGACGGAAAAATCCAGGTATTTGCCCAGCATTTGGCCTTCCCGCTCAATTTGAACAGCAAGCTCCCTCGTGGGAACAACAATCAGTGCTTGCTGACCCTTGTACTTTTCTTCTGTCAGTAGGAGTTGAAATATCCCCAGGAGAAAAGCCGCAGTTTTACCGGTACCGGTCTGCGATTGGGCGTAAATGTCCCGATGATCTTTGATGAGAAGTTGAAAACATTGGGCCTGAACGGCCATGGGGGTTTTGAAACCGGCCTCATCGATTCCTTTCTGGATTCGTTCATCGAATCCGAATTCTTCGAATGTCATATTGTGAAAACAGTCCTTGGTAAAAGAAGCAGGCTGTAAAAAACCTGCGTCAATAATCTTTTTTTGTGCTTTCCGAGCTGATATATCCTACGAATCGGACGCGGTGTGAGGCTTCTCTTTTCGACACTGTCGCAGGATACACCTGAGTCGTTGTCATACTTTCCAAGGTCTCTGTCCCGAATACTTGGTTTCTAAGAATCGGCATATTGGCAAAGCCGCCGAGGCTTACTTTCCGGGGGTTACCGCGCGGACCGAATTTGTCTCTTCTGGGCCCGATAGTTCACTGTAAATTATTATATACTTTAGGTTAACTAATGTCGATAGAATGGATATAGCACTCTAGTTGGGAAGGACTTATTCGTGTTTAACAGGGCCGTAACAATACTTCTTCTTATCCTCAGTTCTCCCCTCTGGGGGACTTCGTGGTCTTTCGCACCGTCTTCAGCATCTCAGGGAGCAGAGGCTGCAGCTGACCTGAGTTTTCAAAGCCTTGATGATTTCGACAGCTTTGCCGGCCTGATCATCGAAAACGAGGGCTGGTTCTGGTTGACAAGCCGCATTACCATCAGTCCCGAAGACGACAGTCTGCTGATTACCGGTACCGACCTCGGGTGGGAAGTCTGGTTTAACGGTGAAAAACTCACAAAGTCAGGATCCGGTCCGCCCTGGTGGCATCCAGCCTTCCCTGTTCCTCAATTGGTAGACCTGCCGTCGGACAATTCCGGCGGCGGCAGCGGAACGATACTGATGAAGTCATACATCAGACGGGGATACACTTCTATTCCGGATTGGACTGAATCAGGAACCCGGGAGCAGCTCCGGCGCCGCCAGATCCTTTCTGCGGCTGAAAACCTCGGTTTGCCGGCCTTATCTGTGCTTCTCGGAGTAATACTGTTCATCGGGGGCCTGACCGCCTTCTTCGTACGAAGATTTCCATCAGATATTCCCCTGGCCTTTTTCGGCTTTTTTATTGCGATCTCGTCATTGGATCCGGTATTGTCTTCGATTCCCGGTCTTGATCGTTTTATACCCTGGATCATTCCAGCATTGCTTGTGAGGGCAACGCTGCCGTTCGCTATCAGTTTCTGGAGGCGATCGATATCCTCCATAGGAGGACCGGAGCATCCCGTTATATCAATTATCGACTTCATTCTGGCGTCAATCGTTTCTCTCGCGCTGGTAGTGCCGATAATCGGTTTTCAATATATACCAGTCAGATTGATTTCCTATTTAAGGATTGATCCTGTCCCATGGTACATCCTTTTCAGCGTCGGCCTCGCATTTGCATCCTGGATTTACGGCACTGCGGTCGCTCTTCCGGGGCGAGTCGGTTCATTGTTGTTCTTCGCGGCAGCACTCACTCCCCCGGCGATTATCTTGTTATCTGATGGTTCTATCGCCTTACTGTCTGAGGTTTTTGTTACCTTTGGTTTGCCGGCATCGTTAATATTGGCCCTGCCGGTAATAATGAGTCAGGCTCGGGTATCGGCCGCAACTCAACGAAAAGAGCCCGAAGAGCCCGAAGAGCTTGAAGAGCTTGAACAAATTGACGATCCCGGGGGGGAAAAGACTCAGATATCGGTCCCATCAACATCTGATAGAAACCTCACAGACCAGGGTCTGTTGGCGAAAAGCATTCGCGGCTCCCTTTACCCTGATTCAATTCCCTGGGATCCGATATGGGATCTGGCCTCGGCCAGACAGGGTGTGACGCACCCGGCAACTGGATTTCATGACATTTATATCTCAGAAGGCCGACAATTGGCGGGATTCTCATTCATGGACACAGGCGCCGACAGCATTGAATCTCTTATGTTCTCACATCTTGTTCGCAGCGAACTCAATCGCTGTTTTGAGCCTGGAACAACACTTCCCCGGATCGCTAGAACGGTCCACAGAAAAGCCATCTCAGCTGCAGGTGCCGCAGACAAAACAATGATGGGTCTGGTAGGTCGTTTTCGGGGAAGTAAACTGTCCTTTTTGCCGCTGTCACTGCCACCAATGCTTCTTAAACGTCATTCAACAGGAAAGGTGATTGCACTCAATCCAACGGACGGCAGAGTTTCAAATCCACCTCTCGGCAGCAGGTTATTCGGCGCTGAAGGCTTGATAACTGTGAATATTACG
>RCND010000847.1_pt1 | contig 17407 bp, 16 predicted proteins | sample 2041351 | NCBI WGS metagenome assembly RCND01 (sample SAMN09708230, study PRJNA481090) | Marine sediment metagenome, whole genome shotgun sequencing project. | biome: marine sediment; feature: ocean; material: sediment; isolation source: Sewage treatment plant 12B marine sediment (STP12B) ... | reverse complement strand
GGTCGCTCACTCAACGTGTAGTGCCTGGTGGCAAAGCAGCTGTGATCATCCACGAAGGGCCATACGACACCATCGAGGGTTCGTATGTGGCGATCGGAAACTGGATTTCTGACAACGGACTCCACATCGCCGGTCTGGTTCAGGAGGCATATCTAGTTGCTCCGGACGATCCAGGCGGTCCGATAGCCGAGATCCGTATTCCGGTGGCGTAGCCATGGCGTCTATTGACCTTAAGAAGACGTATCGGGAGCACTACTCCGCCAAAGTCGGCAAACCAGCGCTGGTCGACGTGCCGGCACGGCCGTTCCTGATGATTGATGGTGCAGGCAGCCCCGCGGAGCAGGAGTATGCGGATGCGGTCGCGGCGCTGTACCCGCTGGCCTATGGCGTCCGCGCTGAGATCAAGAAGGCGACCGGAGACGGATACACGGTGCTACCGCTCGAAGGTCTGTGGTGGGCAGATGACATGAGCAAGTTTTCTGTCGATGCCAAACAAGACTGGAAGTGGCGGATGATGATCTGCCTGCCGGATCTCGCGACTGCGGAAATGGCGGAGACGGTGATTCCACGAGTTGTTGCAGCCAAGAAACCTGTTGCTGGCGATCAGGTGCGGTTTGAGGTGTTCGAGGAAGGACCGGCGGCACAAGTGATGCATGTCGGACCTTACGCCGACGAGGTTCCGACTATCGAGATGTTGCATCAATTCATCGATGACGAGGGGCTGGTCAAGACCGGTCTTCATCATGAGATCTATCTGGGAGATCCGCGCAAGTCGGACCCTGCCAAGCTGAGGACCATCATCCGTCAGCCGGTTGCCAAGGCCTAGGTAAGAAGCAGCAGCCGTGGCCCTCCGCCACTGGAGGGCCACAGTCAGGTCGGGGTTTCTAGCGCTTGCCGCCGAATAGACCTTTCAACATGCTGAGGATGCCGCCGGCTCCACGGGCCGAGTCGCCCCCACCCATGAGCCCGCCGAGGAGATCCCCCAGATCGGGCATGCTGGATGCTGCCGCCGACTTCTCACCCTGGAGCAGCCCACCGAGACCCGCCGGGTTGAGAGATCCGCTGGTGACCTTCTTGCCGAGCCAGCCCATCACCATTGGGGCCAGCATTGGCATGAGCTTGGTAACCATGCTTGGTTCTATGCCTGCCGCCTGGGCGACCTGCGTTTCGACGTTGCCCTGCTCGTCGCCAAAGACGTGGCCGAGGATCTTTCCACCGTCGGTCGCATCGCCGCCGTTTAGGAATCCGCCGACATCCTCGAGGATGCCGCCGTCATGCTGGTCCTTGACCGCATTGAAGAGAGATTCTGCACCTTTGGCATCGGATGCGTTGTTGGCGAGTCCGCCGAGGATCGCCCCGATTCCGCTGCCAACGGCCTTCTTGGTTGTTTCCTCCGATGCGTTGGCGTCGCCGCCACCCAACATGCCCATCAGAGCGCCCATGTTGTCGCCGCCCAGCGAGTCCATGAGATTTTCGATCATTGATGACATTGCGTTGCCTTCCTCAGGTAGGTGTCATTCAGACCCACGGCATGCCGACAAGTTCTCAGTGGTCAACTATCGAAGTGCCGGTGCGGGCGTGACGCACAAACGATTCCATCCAAACCGCCCCTAGCACGACGTTGAGGGCTAGAGCGAGGACTATCGGGCTCGGTCGAACGGCCGCTGCCACCAGGGCGAGCGTCGCGGCGCCGGCGAGGGTATATGGCACCAGTCTTCGGCCGGGGCGTTGTGGCATGGCCGTCACCATCACTGCCAGAGTCGCGGCGATACCGGCGGTGGCGCCGGCGATCAGCCACGCGGTGGCTTCAGGGGTGCGATTGTCCGCGGCATGCTCGATAAGGCTCACCATGCCGGCACCTGCGGCAGCGATGAACAACGCGATGGGGAGATGGAGGAACATCCAAGTTGTTTGCGGCCGTGAACCGGGGCGGGGGGACCGTCCTCCGACAAAGTCGAAGTAGTTCCACCAAAACGCCATACCGATCCCGAGTGCGATGAGGCCGGTGGCTATCGTCCCTGCGTCCCGCTCGGCTCCAGCCAGGCCGTCGGCGACACCGACCACGACCTCACCGAGAACGATGATTGTGAACAAGCCAAACCGTTCGGCCATCGACTCGGTAACTCGGAATGCGGCCTGCCTCTCTTCGTTCCGGCTGATGGTCTGCACCAAACTCCCCACCAGGGTGAGCACCACCACGACCGCCCAGATGGCTTGTTGCGCATCGGCGTTGTCGACGAATGCGCTTGCCGCCATGAGGACTGTCATAACTCCGGTACCGATGACGTAGCGGGTTGTTACAGCCGCAAACTGGGGAGTGTCGTGGCGGCGAACTCCGAGCCATTGCACTCCGAGCAGAGCCAGCAGCATGGCGTAGACAACCGCAAAGCCACGCCCGTCGGTATCAGTGGCGTGAGCTACGTAGACGCTGAGCAGAACGAGCAGCAGCATCTGGGCGAAGATGAAGCTTCTGGCCCTGCCATCCTCGCGGCCGTGCAGTTCGTGATAGAGCGATCCGTTGATCCAAGCGATCCACAACAACGAGAACACCAGCGCAAAATCACGGAAAGCAGCCCAGCTCACCTGGTCGGCAAGGGTGTGGGCGATCTGTGCGATGAGCACCACGAAGACCAGGTCGTAGAACAGCTCCAGGAAGCCGACTGTCCTGTCTTCAAGCAGCTCACCGTGCGCCCGCGGCGGGCTCTTGAACCAGGTGCGGAGCGCAGCGCCGACGGTGTTGGGTTCGCTCATTCGACTTGGCTCCTAGGTATTGGGTTGCGAACCGTCCGGCCGGCGCTCGCCACTTGCTATGCGTATGTGAACCCAGCGGTCGCGGTGTTGTTCGGTGTTTCCCTTGGTGATGAGACGGTCGGTTTCCGGTCCGTGTTGGCGCTTCCGATCATCCTGCTGGGGGTGGGGTTGATTGCGCACGAGCTCCCAGGGCGGAGCTCGGGGCTAAAAGAGGCGGGGGCGGTATAGGTCGTCGTGGACACGGATTGCGTATCGGTCGGTCATGCCGGCTACGTAGTCGATGACCTGGGTCAACGTATCGGCCTCGGTGTGCCGGTAGCTATCTGGGATCTCGTCGGGGTGATCGACGAAGTAGCTGACGAGATCACGCACGATCCCCATGACGGTGCGGCGTTGCCCGTCGGTTCCGGCTCTGAGGTAGACGTTCTGGAACATGAAGGCACGCAGCTCGTTCATCACCTCGAGCGACTCTTTGTCCATGACGACTGCCCCGCGGAGTAGGGATTCATTCACTACGGCGCGGATCATCGAGGCGACCCACTCGCCGCCTGGCTCGCCGAACGTGGCGAGGGCGGCAGACGGAAGATCTATCCGCTTGATGATGCCGGCGCGCAGCGCATCGTCGACATCGTGGGTCAGGTAGGCGAACCGATCGGCAAAGCGACAGATGTAACCCTCGGGAGTCGCCGGTGGCTCGGGTATCTTCCACGAGTGCGCCCGTATTCCGTCAAGGACTTCCCAACTCAAGTTGGCAGGTTCCAGCACCTCGAAGACGCGGACACCCTGAGCTGAGTGCAACCAATCGTCCTCGACGAATTCACTGAGGGTGTCTTCTCCGGTGTGGCCGAATGGCGAATGACCAACGTCGTGGGCAAGACAGATGGCCTCGGCCAGGTCTTCGTTGAGCGAGAGGTTGCGCGCAATGGATCGGCCAATCTGGGTCACCTGCAACGTGTGGGTGAGACGGGTGACGTAGTGGTCGCCTTCGGGGTTTATGAAGACCTGTGTCTTGTGCTTGAGACGGCGGAACGCTTTCGAATGGATAATCCGATCCCGATCGCGTTGGAAGGCTGTCCGATAGGCATCGTCAAGTTCGGGGAGACGACGTCCCCGTGACTCGACTGACTTGGTGGCGGCAGGGGCGAGCGTCTCGTCTTCGAGACGCTCGGTATCCTCCCGCGTTCTACGGATAAATTCGCTCATATGGGGCTATCAGACCAGGCGTTCACGGAGACGGGCGCTGATCCAGTCCATGGTGGCAACCACGATGGCGATGGACAGCATCTGGGCGGCCGCATCCTTGTACTGGAGCAGGTTGATGTTCTGCTGCAGTAGGAACCCGATACCGCCACCACCGGCGAAACCGATGATGGTCGACATGCGAACGTTGATGTCCCAGCGATACATCGTGAAGGACAGGTACGGCGGCACGATCTGTGGCACAACACCGTAGATGATCGTCTGCATTCGGGTCGCCCCGGTTGCCCGGATTGCCTCAAGCGGCCCCGTCATCACGCTCTCCACCTGCTCTGAGTAGAGCTTGGAAAGCGCAGCCGCAGTGTGCAGCGACAAGGCCAACGAACCGGCGAACGGGCCAAAGCCCACCCAGACCACGAACACAATGACCATGACGAGAGGCTCGATCGACCGTAGCGTATTGAACAGCGTTCTCGACATGTAGTAGACGAGCATTCCGACCCCGACACCCTCGGACTTCTTGACCCTTGCGGCCAAGTAGCTCCCGATCAACGCACCAATGATCCCGGGTATCCAACGGCTGGTCCACAGATTCTCGAACTGATAGAACCAGTCGATGATCGCTCCGATCATCATGGCGATGATGCCGCCTGCGGCAGCGGCCAGTGGCAGATTCACCGCACGGAGGGCGGCACCGTCGATACGGTCGTTGAGGGCAAAGCCCAGTTTGGAACCAAGGTTCATCATCATGCCGATGGCGCCTGCGATCGCAAACACCGGCAGCAGCAAACGGATAACTTCGCCAATGATGCCTACGAAGTTGCCGATGAAACCCCACCCCATTGACTCACTAGCGTTGATGAGGAATGTGGCCAGGATGAATCCCCAAATGGCGACCACAAAGCCGGCGCCGATCAACACAGCCGTTTGGACAGCTCGCTCGCGACTGGTCGGTGCTTCCGCATCCTCTTCTTTGAGGATGGCACGAAGCGCATACACGAGGCCGATTGGCATGATTATCACCAACGCAAACCGCAGCCAGTCGTTGCCGAGATTGCCTGCCCAGGTCCGTGCCCAGCGACTCAGATAGAGACCTATTAATCCACCGATTGGTATCGCCAGCAGGTTGAGAGACAGGTTCGTGACTGTGGTCCGGATGTCCTTCATCAGGTTACGCGCTGCCAAGAACGACATCGGAAGCGCAATCAGAAGGCCGAGCGTGGTGGCGAGGAACGCCATGAAGACCGTCTCGATGATCTTGTCCCAGGTGTCCTTGGCGTTGTCCGAGATGCGCGGCGAGTGGGCGAACTGATCAGCTGCCGTGTGGGTCGCCGCCCGATTGCCTGTGTCGGGGTTGTATAACAGCAGTTCGAGTCTATTGAGACTGCCGCCGCCGGGGCCGCTCATAACGACCTTGCCGCCAAGGTCGGCGCTGACGATCTCAAACTTGGAGTCTCCGACTACACCGGCCGACATGTTGAGACCTTCGGCTGGGCCGCTGGTAGCAACGAAATCATCGCCAAGTATCAAGGTTTGAATTGGCTCGCCGTCTTCAACAAGAGCAAGACCGGCGCCGGGGACGGTGGCCAGCGCCGTTACGTCCATCTCCAACATGCCACTGTCGGGCATGTTCTGCTCGTCCCGAATGCCGTTGCCATTCAGGTCGGTCCACACCACCTGACGGTCGAGCCAAGATCCGACTTGGACCCGAGTCGTTGCTTCGATCTGTTGTGGCTTCTCCGATGTCCGATTGGGAATCTCGGCCGTGATCGTGAAGTTGCCGTCACTGTCAGGCGTGAACGCCTCCAGCTGCCTGGTGACATCGAACTCGGAATCCGGTCGGAATGTGGTGTTGCCGCGCGACCCGACCTCGAAGCCGACACCAGTGATAGTGACAGTGTCGCCTGGGTTCGCACAAGATGGTTCGACCACGATGTAGGCAGGACCCGAGGTGTCCGATTCCGGTCCGACTCCACCCTCGGGGCAGGGAACCAGCACGTCGGCCGATATGACAACTTCGACATCATCGAACGTGATCAGATTGGGCTGGGCGAGATTGCGCATGATCCGTACCAAGCTGGCGCGGCGGGTCTCGCTCTGTACCTCTGCAAGATCGACATCGGTCTCCTGTACGGCGTATCCGTAGAGGAGGAAGGCGCCGATCAAGCCGAGGATGATCCACATGCGGCGTCGGGGTTTGCTCTTCTTGTCAGCCAATGCGCTCAGCCTCCCGACCATAAATATCCTTGAAGCGCTCGTCATCGAGCTCCTTGGCAGTCCCCTCGAATACGAGACGTCCATCGTTGAGTGCAATGACTCTTTGCGAATACTTCTCGACGAGATCGAGAAAGTGAAGGCTGCACAGAATGGTTACGCCGTCTTCTTGGTTGATCTGCTCGAGATACTGCATGATCGAGTGGGCCAGTACTGGGTCGAGGCTGGCTACCGGCTCGTCGGCGAGGATCATCTCGGGCTCTTGGATCATGGCTCTGGCGATACCAACACGTTGCTGTTGGCCACCGCTCAATGCGTCAGCGCGGTGTTCGTCACGATCGACAAGACCGACCCGTTCCAACTGTGCCTGTGCTCTGGCATGGTCGTCCTTGGAGAATCGGTTGATCAGCGAATATGCGGGGTTGGTGTAGCCAAGCCTGCCCGACAGGACGTTGGTGGTGACCTTGGAGCGGTTGACCAGGTTGAAGTGTTGGAACACCATCCCGATTCTACGTCTGATTCTGCGGAGGTCTTCTTGCGACGCTCCCGTGACATCGACGCCGTTCCAGGTGATGCGGCCTTCGGTCGGCTCGATCAGCCGGTTGATACATCTCAGGAGGGTCGATTTTCCCGATCCGCTGAGACCGATGACGGCTAGAAATTCCCCGTCCTTCACTTCGAAGGACACATCTTCGAGGGCGAGCGTGCCCCCTTCATAGACCTTGGTCAGGTGTTCAACCTTGAGCACAGACGACCTTCCTCACGAGTTGGATACATTCAAGCTATTGAGACCCAAAAAAGCGATACGGGCGGAGCATTCGCTCCGCCCGTATCTGACAATGCTGCGCATTGTCTATTACTGGTTAGAAGTCCGAGAGTGAGAATCCGAGAGCCTGCAGCAATGCACGGATCGAATCGAAGTCCGAGTCCTCAGTCGCGGCGACGCCGCTCCAGCTGTATGCATCGAATGCCGTTGCGAATGTCTCGGGATCGCTATCCGCAAATGCAATCATTGCATCGACAATCTGGGTCTTGAGATCCGCGGGGAACTCAGGACCGAAGGCCATGCCGTCGTTCGGGATCGGATCGGACAGTGTCACGATCTTCACCTTCTGGATGACGTCAGGGTTCTCTTCACGAATATTGCGTCGGGCATCGCGCGGATACTCGCCACTGCACTCGATCTGTCCGTCTGCGTCGAGGACGCAGGTCTCTACGGCTTCTGCCGTGATATCTGCACCTGCGGCAGTGCCATCCCAGAGCACGTTGCGGTCCGCATCGATCTGCGGGCTGTAGAACGTGGTGCCAAAGTCGGCTTCACCGTTGTAGACCGCACGGACGACGGCCGAGTGACCGCCAGCCTCGAAGGACTCGCCAACCTTGATCCCAGCCTTCTGGAAGATGCCGGACGGCACCAAGAAGCCCGAGGTTGAGGTTGCGTCTGGATATGCCCACTTCGCACCGGCGAAGTCGAAGATGTCATTGGCATCGCTGTCGCGAGGCACGATGAACTGTGTCCAGTACTCGGTGTAACCGAACCGGAGGGACTTCAGTTGGATATCAACGCCACAGAGATCACTGGCCAGGACATAGCCCTGGGCCGGGATGAACCCCATGGTGTTGTCGGGAGATGCGCACATCTCTTCGATTGTCGATGCGTATGACGTACCGACTGAGACCTCGAATTCGAGACCGGTCGTTGCGTTCAACGCTTCTTTGAGAAGATCGCCACCGGCGATGATCTCTTCGGCACTCACTGACGGGACAAACAGAACCTGGATCGGGCTATCGGTTGTGCCGATAGTCGGTGCTGGTGCTGCGGTCGTCGTTGCCGGCGCCTCAGTTGTTGTCGGTGCAGCTGTTGTTGGTGCTGCGGTTGTTTCAGTCGCTGCTGGTTCGGTGGTGTCTGAAGAGTCATCGCTGTCTCCACAGGCGGCCACGAACAGTGCCAATACGGCAAGCAACGCCAATATCTTGCGAACAGTCATTGCGAATGCACTCCCTTTGGATAGCCCATGTGTGTTTCACTCGCTTACAGCACAACTTTAGACATGCGCGACGCTTGCGCACATTCGAGATGGGCCTTTTTCGCGAGCTGCACCGGTGGGGCCGATCTGTTTCGAGCTCTGCGATGTAACCTCCGCCGATGTTCAACAAGACCCATAGCCGCAGACTGATCTCAGTTGCTTTTGCGGTCTTCGTCGGCCTTGGCATTGCACAGAGCGTCCTAGGCGTCGCCTGGCCATCGATCAAAACCGATCTTTCCCGACCGCTGGCGGATCTTGGTGTCCTGTTGGCGATAGGGACGGGAGGCTATTTCTTGGCCGGTCTTGCGGCGGGGCCTCTAATGAAGAGGTTTGGTACCGGCAGGTTGCTTGTCGCCACGATGGCCCTCGGTACCGTCTCCCTGGTCAGCTATGGCGTGGCCCAGGCATGGCCATTTCTTCTGATGTCATCTGTCGGGTTGGGTTTCACCAGCGGCTTGGTTGATGCCGTAGTCAACTCCTATGTGGCCCTCAACCACGGCACCCGGACCATGAATCTTCTCCACGCCAGCTTTGGTGTAGGTGCGACGACGGGCCCGGTATTGGTTACGACCGTGCTGGCACGAGGGCTTTCTTGGCGTTGGACATATCTGATTCTTGCCGCCGTCGAAGCCGCGCTGCTGGTGACGGTGTTCATGGTGCGGAAGGGTTGGCCGGAAGGTCCACAGGAGACCGTGCCGGGGACGGGCGTATCGAGGGTAAACGGATCGGTAGCCGGGTTGCTCGCCTTGTTCTTTCTCAACGTCGGCTTCGAAGTCACCGCGGGGCAGTGGGCATATTCAGCCCTGACTGAGGGCCGCGGTGTCACTGAACTTGTCGCGGGGATATGGGTGGCGTTGTACTGGGGTGGCCTAACCGGGGGAAGGCTGCTCCTGGGTGTCATCGGCGACAAGATCAGCGGTCGCGCTGTTCTTCATCTCAGTATGTCTGGGGCGATTGTTGGTGCTGCACTCTTCTGGTGGAACCCAGCGGGCTGGGGACTGCTTGGCCTGCCGTTGATGGGTGCGAGTGTTGCTGGGGTGTTCCCGACACTGGTTGCGCTTACGCCGAGCTGGGTCGGCGAACGAAGAGCTCCCGTAGTAATCGGGTATCAGGTCGCTGCCGCCAGCGCGGGGACGGCCGTGGTGCCGTGGATTGCCGCGCGGTTTGTCGACTCGACAGGCTTGGAATCTCTCGGCCCGTTCCTAGTTGTGGTCGCAGTGCTGATGGCAGCGCTGAACTTCGTCGTCGACCGCCATGCCCATGGCGGCTTTCACTTGCGCTTGACGCAATCGCGGTCGTCGTTCTCACGGACCACGAGCGACCGGAACTCGTCCCAATCGTGAATGTCGATTGCTCCCGCGACGGGCTCGTTCCACGGCCGGACAAACCTGCACACGATTGAATCGGGGCGCTTTTCCACCAGCTTCGGAAGCACGAACGGAGAATCATCGAGGTAGATGCCGCAGTCGACCTCCCACTTCTTGCGAATCAGGTGGACTTCTCGGGTGCAGATCCGATTGTCGGCGAGCCACGCAAACGTATCGGGTCCAGCCCAATCGGGTTTCATCGTAAGAATGACGATGTCGTGGCAGGCTGCCAGTTCATCAAGGGTCTCTAGTGCGCCCGGGTAGGTGTCCAGGCTACGGAACACGGTTGGGCCGTTGCCGTCCGCGCCCGCCCATTGCCAGAAGTCGTTCATGTCATCGAAATGGGTTAGGTCGTGGGCCGCATCCCAGTGGTCGACAAGGTCCGCAGTCAAGTGGGCACCGAATTCCAGGTTGTATCGCGTCATCCAACCGTCGATGAACTTGGCGACAACACCGTCGAGGTCGATTCCTAGGCGGATTCTCATCGTTCGACCTCCGTCGGCCATCCGTTGGGGAGACAGTCCCCGAGTCCTTTGGTCTGCTGCATCATCACCGGCGCTGGTGCTCCTGGTACTTGGCAGGTCAGGTGACCCCTCCCCAGGAAGTGCCCTACCTCATGGTTGAGCAGGTAGTGCCGGTATGTGGTGAGGTCGTCTGCATAGTCATCGGTCCCTGAGTTCCATCTCATGAGGTTGATGATGACTTTCTCGCCGTTGCGGCACGAGTACCTACCTGCGGTGCGAGCCGGGTAGCAATGCGTGTCCGTGGCTGCCGGCGAGGCGAGGATGAGTCTTAGGTCGTAGCTGTCATCGTCGACTCTGGCGAAGTCGATATTGTCGATCGACCCCCAGCCTCGCTCATCGCTGAGGATGGCGAGTGCGGTCTCCGCAAAGCACACAGGATCGACGGCGAGTCCTTCTTCCACCTCGACTCGCAGGCGCACAGTGTTGTCGGAGGCGGGGTCCCCTGCGGTGCCGGGCACAATGGCAAATACCCCGCTGGGAGCCTGGTCTTGCCCAGTGGCGCATGCGGTGATTGTGTCAACGTCAAGCACTGGAATCGGTGCTGGTGTAACCGGCTCGTCACAAGCGTCGGCGATAAGGGGATCGCATTGGTTGGGGTCGATAGGAGCCTCGAACCCGGTGAGCTGCGCAGTGACTGCGGCGGCAACTGTTGTCGGTGTTGCTGCGAGAGCTGTGCTCCTCGGCTCAGGAAGGTCTTCGAGACCGGCGACTGCGGCTGTCGAAGAAATCACAAAGATGACCGCAGCCAGAAGAAATGCCGCTCTGCCGATTGTCGTAGCCGGTCCGGAGGAACGGTCTTGGGGGGTGCTCACAAGGGGAGGGTAAGCCGAAGTAAATGACATGTGTGTCATTTCGCGGCGGGATGTCACTGGGCTCGGGTACCATCGCCGTCAATGGACTACCAGGCGCTTTACCGCAAATACCGGCCACAGAGGTTCGACGAGATGGTCGGACAGGACCACGTCACCTTGACCCTTGCCCGTGAAGTGGTCGAGAGCAAGATTGCCCATGCATACCTTTTTGCAGGGCCACGGGGCACGGGGAAGACGTCAACGGCGCGGCTTTTGGCCAAGGCGCTGAACTGTCCCAATCGCTCTGCAGAGGGCGAACCGTGCAACGAGTGCGTTTCATGTGTCGCGGTCACCGAGGGTAATTCGCTCGATGTCATCGAGTTGGATGCCGCTTCCCACAACAAGGTGGAAGACGTACGGGAGATCAGGGCAAATGTGGGGACGGTTGCTGTAGCCGGGGGTGCACACAAGATCTACATCCTGGATGAGGCACACATGTTGTCTCGTGCCGCCGGTAACGCTCTGCTGAAGACTCTGGAAGAACCCCCCGAACACGTAATCTTCGTTTTGGCCACTACCGAGCCGTACAAGCTCCTCGACACGATCCGGAGCCGGGCGCAGCGGTTCGATTTCCTTCCGGTTCCCGTGGAAGTGTTGATCGATCACCTTGCCGATATTTCACGACGTGAGCAGTTTGAGGTGAGCGCCGATGGGCTGGCCAGCGTCGCTACCCATGCCAAGGGGTCGGTCCGTGATGCGCTGAGCCTTCTCGAACAAGTTGCTGCCTTGGGTGGTGGGTCCGTCGGATCCGAGACTGTGGCACGTGCGCTAGGGCTTGCCGACCGTGACGCTTTCACCAGATTGGCAACGGCGATCGCCAACCAGGATGCCCCCGCTGCTCTGACGCTTGTTTCAGAGTTGGCCGCCAGAGGTGGTGACCTGCGGCGGTTTGTTGCGGAAGCGATGGGGTTCTTCCGTGGTGTATTTCTTGCACAGTACGCCCCAAATCTCGAGGAGATAGCTGACGAGCCTGCCGATGTGCTCGATGAGTGGCGCCGTCAGGCCAAAGTACTTTCCGCCGCCGATGTGTTCCGCGCTGTTGACCAACTGTCCGAAGCATTGCTTCATCTCCGGCAAGGGCGAGAAGAGCGCCTCGTTACCGAACTGACCCTTATCCGCCTCACCCGTCCCGAGGTCGCCATTGACGCCGAAGCTCTCAACGTGCGGTTGGAACGTCTCGAGAAGCGGCCACAAGGCGCACCTGTCGCCGCACCCCCAACCGCACCCGTCGCGGCGGAACCGGTCAAGGCAACAGCCGCGGAACCGGTCGTGAAGGCCAAACCAGCTGCCGCGCCAGCCGCACCACAACAGCCGACGGCGGCCACAAAGCCAGTGGCACCTGCCGCGCCGGAGCCGGCGACCGAGCCAACCGCGGCCCCTGTTGCCGCAAGTGTTCCACCAGCCAAGGACCTGGACATTGCCACGTATGAGTCTGCTTGGCCAGCCATCGCGGCACGGATGCGGGACTTGGCGGGACCGTCCAAGCACGCTCTTCTTGTCGAGGCTCAGCCCTGCGCCGTTGACGGAAACACGGTGACGTTTGAGCTGCCCAGCCACCTGCCTTTTCATCTCGAGAGATTGCGCGCCGACAAGCCGCTTCACCAGCTTCTTGCCCAGGCCGCATCCGAGTTCGTCGGCGTTGCCACCGAAGTGGCGTTCCGCGCCAAAGATGGCGCCGCGGTGGTCGCACCCGCCCCCGAGCCAACCCGAGCGCCCGATAAGGACTCGCTCGAAACAGAGGATGACGGCTCCAACGACCCCACCAACCTTGTCGTCGACATCCTCGGTGGCGAAGTAGTCGATAACTGACGACTGAAATGGTGTCTGGCGTCCTGTGGCGCCGCATCCGGCGCTCAGGGACGCCAGACAGTGGAGCGCCCCCGAGATCTCGCTGAGTCATCTACCCTCTGCGCATGGGAAAAATGCCAAAAGACATGCGTGCGCTCATGCAGCAAGCGCAAAAGATGCAAGAAGAGATGCAGAAGGCGCAGACCGATCTCGCCGACCGGACCTATGAAGCCACTGCCGGTGGCGGCGTGGTCAAGGCTGTGGTGCGCGGTTCAGGAGACGTGGTTTCTGTCGAGTTCGAGCCAGCGGTCCTTGACCCTGACGATCCCGAGATGGCCGGTGACCTTGTCGTGGCTGCAGTAAACGCGGCGCTCAAGATGGCGGCCGACGATGCTGGTGCTGCGATGGGTGGCCTTGCCGGAGGTCTAGACCTCGGCGGTCTCCTCGGCTGATGTATGAACCGCCAGTACAGAGGCTGGTCGATGAGCTAGCGCGCCTGCCCGGCGTTGGCCGGAAGAGCGCGCAGCGGTTGGCTTTCCATCTCCTCAATATCGAGGAGGCAGATGCGGAACGCCTCGGCAATGCCATCATTGATATGCGCAAGCAGGTCCGTCTCTGTAGCCGGTGTTTCAATATCACTGCGGAAGTGGAGTGCTCGATCTGTCGTGATCTGCGGCGCGACCCGACCTCGGTCTGTGTCGTAGAGCGGGCCCAGGACATCTCGGTCCTAGAGCGCACCCAGGAGTTCCGCGGTCGCTATCACGTTCTTGGCGGTGCGATATCTCCGATTGCGGGGATCGGCCCGGATCAGCTGCGGATGCGGGAGCTGGTTGCCCGGATCGAGTCCGAGTCGGTTAGCGAAGTGATCGCTGCAACCAACCCGACTGTCGAAGGCGACACAACCGCGCTCTACATCGCCCGGCTCCTCAAGCCACTAGGCGTGAAAGTGACGCGTTTGGCCAGCGGTCTTCCCGTTGGTGGTGACCTCGACTACGCCGATGAGATCACGCTCGGTCGAGCCCTCTCCGGTCGCAAAGAGCTGTAACCATGACTGCGTCTGGCGTCCCTGAGCGCCGGATACGGCGCTCAGGGACGCCAGACGCATGAGAGTCGCCGTCGTTGAGCCGTACTTTGGCGGTTCGCATGCCGCTTGGGCCTCCGGGTATCAACAGCACTCGCAGCACGATGTCGTGGTCATTTCGCATAGCGACCGATTTTGGAAGTGGCGGATGCACGGTGCCTATGTCACTCTCGCCGAAGCCTTTGTGGCGGAGGTCGAAGCCAATGGTCCGTTTGATGTGATCTTTGGGTCGAGCATGCTGAACCTGGCTGGCTTCCTCGGCTTGGTCCGACGATCACTCAATAGGGTGAGGGTTGTGGTCTATATGCATGAGAACCAGCTCGGCTACCCGTTGTCGCCGCGGGACAAGCTTGATCTGACCTATCCGATGATCAATTGGACGTCGATGGTTGGTGCCGATGCCGTGGTCTTCAACTCCGACTTTCACCGTGATCAATGGTTTGCGGAGATCCCACGCTTCCTCCGCCAGTTTCCCGACTACCAGCAACATCATCTGATTGCCGAGGTGCAGGAGAGGTCGAGCGTCCTGCCGGTGGGAATTGATCTCCGTCGTTTCGATGGCAGGGTTCGTGCCAAGAACCCCGTGGCACGCATCGTCTGGAACCAGCGTTGGGAGTACGACAAGGGTCCGGCCGAGCTGGCCGCCGCCGTCACCGGACTAGATGAGCGAGGTGGCGATTTCGAGTTGGTCCTGGCAGGCGAGCAGTTTCCGACCGACCCCGAAGAGTTCGTGTTGTTGCGCAAACGGCTTGGAGATCGGCTTGTTCACTATGGGTGGGCCGACAACGACTCATACGTCGAATTGCTCAGCTCCAGCGACATCGTTGTGTCGACAGCTCATCACGAATTCTTTGGCATCTCAATCACGGAGGCCATCTACGCTGGAGCCTTCCCGATCCTCCCCAACCGGCTGGTCTATCCAGAGCGGATTCCCGGCCGCTTCCATGACCGCTGTCTCTATGGCGATGAAGCGGACTTGCTGGAGAGATTGGTGTGGGCGACCGCGCACCGAGAGGACATCGCGGCCATTGCCGGCGAACTCCGGTCGACCATGGCTGTTGCTGATTGGTCAGCGGTGGCGCCGCAGTATGACGAACTGCTCACCAGGAATTCTTAGGCGTCGAAGAGTCGCAGGGTCGGTTGCGATGGTGGTGGCGTCTGGTCGAGCGGGAAATACCCGGGCACCTCATGATGGGGAGTGTCGAGGTAGACCTTTGCTTCGGGGGATGGACCAAATCTGCCGTGAGACCAACGTATCTCGACATGCCCGCGGACTGTGGCATCGGCTCCGCTCGATTCCTCCTGCACTACCGCCCGCCAATGTACAACCGGCTGTTGTGCATCCCGGCTTGCGGTGACGGCCAGGTCACGGAATTTGTAGCGCAGCCGGAAGTCCCATGGGGTCGCAACGCGGAATCGCAGCGGCTGGGAGTCGGCTGACTCGCCGAGCACGAAGTAGGGAGCGGACTCAAGTCGGAGGAGTCGCCACAGCATTGCTTCGCGTTTTCGATGGGTCGACATGTTTGTAGACCAACGGCGTGCCGTCTCGGTTGCAACCACCCGAGAGAATCCGGCGTAGGCATCACCCAACTCGTTGGTAAGGCGGCGGGGCAGCTCCTCGCGCAACTTCTTGATGTCCCCGTCGCTGACCTCTGTGACGCGGGCCGGCAGCGCCAAGTCCCCGATATGGCGTCGGCACTCGGCGTAGAACTCTTGATAGGCGGCCGGGGCCACCTCTTGGTACCACCCGGCTTCGGCCCGGTACTCGCGATCGAGCAACAGGTTCACAAAGAGGTTCCCTGGCGATGGGTTGTGCAAGATATTCGACCCGTATTTGCAGGAGATCAGGAAGACGTGATCGATGCGAAGGTCAGCCGGTATCTGTTCATAACCGGGTGGACGCTGGTTGCCCTTCCATTCGACAGACCAGGGTGGTCGGCCGCGGAGGCCATCGGCGGCCGTGGCAAAAGCAACACCGTTGGCCCATGCTGTGGCGAATTCGCTGGCGTGTGTGCCCGATTCGAGCGCATCGCTCAGATGGTCGAATTGTTGCTCCTCTACATGGAGGAAGTTGCGTGGCCGCACCGCAAGGGCCCGCTCGATGTGGGGGAAGCCCATCGTTGCCAATCCGGTGACGATCTCGGTGACCTCGGTCCGGAGAGATGGCACGTCTAAGCGTCCGAGAACAACGGGGAGAACTGCATCTGGGCGCTGAGCAGCGCTTCCGGATAGTCGGCATCGGTGAGCACATCCTCGGTGTAGACATCGACCGCCACCCCGGTGTGCCCGATCCACATAGCCACAGCATCGCTCCACTTTTCTGCGAGGAGTGCGTCCTGCAGCTGACGTTTTTGCGCATCGGGGATCTGGCCCGCGCGCGCCAGTAATCGCACGGCGAGTGCACGATGGAGCACATCGAGGTCGGCGGCCACCAGCACCGAGGGCGGGTCATCACGGATGACGGCGACCGCGACTGTGGGGTGGCTCATGAGAAGTCCTCGACTTCTTCAGTGGTCCAGAAACCGGCCAATGGCCGGTCGGCGTCACCTCTGGCGTATGCGGAAAGTCGGTCTCGACCCCTGTCGTCGAACATCTCTATCGCATCCCAGAAAGCGCCACTCTTTCCGGCGGTGTGGAGGGCCTTGTCGCCCTCGCTCCCCGGTTGAGGGAGATGTGATGTCAAGAGCAGAAGCCGAACCGGTGGTGCCGATGCCTCATCTTGTTGGAAGCTTTCGCGGAGCACGAGCGCCCGACCGAGCGTTTTCCATACGGTATCGGTGCGGCGGAGGCCACCCCGTGTCGTGGTGAAGGCACCTGACACGTCAATGTACCAAGGGTTGCCGGCTGCGTCGGCGACCAAGAAGTTGAACTGGGCTCCTGTGCCCTTGACGCGATACGAGCGTTTCTCGATGGTGAAACCGGCAGCCTCGAGGGTGTCCTGGGCTATCTGTTGGGCAGCCTTGCCTTCCTTGGTTGCACGTGCCTGGAAGTGATCGCTTGGATCGACCACTGGAGGAGTAGCGGACGTGGAGCTGTCACCGTCATTGGTCGAGCGACCGCTGGTGCGCTGATGCTCTCTTTCGGCGGCGACCCTTTCCCTGGCGATATCGACGTACTGCGCTTCGAGGTCGTATCCGACCGGGCGGCGGCCCCGCTTGATAGCGGCAACCAGCGTGGAGCCCGAACCCATGAACGGATCAAGAACCAAGTCACCCTCATAGGTGTAGAGATTGATGAGACGCAGCGGGAGGCCGACCGGAAACGGCGCAGGGTGTCTGGCCCGCCGGGCGCTCTCGGAAGGGATCTCCCAGATGTCGAGTGTCGCTTCCATGAACTCGTCAGCAGTGATTTTGGTGTCGAACGGCAACTCTTGGGCCTCACGAGCTTTTGGCGAGACTGCGCGATCAAAGCGCCCCTTGCTGGCGATGATGACCCTTTCGGTGATGTCGCGCAGCACCGGGTTGGTTGCTTTGCGGTAGGACCCCCACGCCACTGACCCGGCCGCACCGTCGGCCTTTTTCCAGACCACCTCGCCGCGCAGCAGCAACTGGAGGCGATCTTGAAGGATGTGGATGACGTCCGAAGCAAGGCTGCGATATGGCTTGCG
>RCND010000846.1_pt1 | contig 17410 bp, 11 predicted proteins | sample 2041351 | NCBI WGS metagenome assembly RCND01 (sample SAMN09708230, study PRJNA481090) | Marine sediment metagenome, whole genome shotgun sequencing project. | biome: marine sediment; feature: ocean; material: sediment; isolation source: Sewage treatment plant 12B marine sediment (STP12B) ... | reverse complement strand
TAAATGTTGCTTAGGCCAATAACAACCTTACTCCAGGCAACGTTAGCTGTTATTCAGGAGAATTTCAAGTCTTTTGAGAAAAACCTTTCAGTGTGTGCGCCTTTTTCCGCGTTTGATTTTTTGTGCCTTTGCGTGTTTTCGTGGATGCATCTCCACCCTACAAATCAGAATTTAACACACAATAGCACCAATAAAACAACCACTTCATTGAATGTAAGTTTATGTTATAATTGGATGGATGAAAGTGAAAATAGTCAGCACATGGCTGATATGAATGATAGAAAGTGAGTTAATATGAGCAATAAGATTGAAATTTTTCTACAGAAAATACTACCTGAGCAATATTCAAACCCATCTGCGGCAACGGGCGAAGCACCCATAGCAGACATCAACGAACTTTGTGAACTTTATAAGAATAAGTATGGTTCCTTTGGTCCTGTTGAATTTCATCTATATGATGAAAAAGATATGATTCCTTTTATTATGGCACTGAACGCAATGTTTAAATCACAGGGAAGTGATACGAAAGTAGATGCAAGACTTCTAAAAGTGAAGATTGGTGACTTAACACCAATGATTGTTGTAGATAACGAAATTGTATCAAGAGCGGTTTATCCAGATCTTACCAGCATGCGTGGCGGAAGCAATTCCATTAGCCGTGGTGGTGACGGAAAGCACGAGCATTAAATAAGAGCCAGTGAAGCGAGAAAAAGCGAGAGAAAGCGAGAGGAAGCAAGCAAGGGAAGTAGCCCCTTAACCCTTACTAGTCCGGCACCTAACGCCTAACGCTTAACACCTAACCGTCTTTGAAAGGATTAAACTATGAATACGACGATTGAATTATTAAAAAACCATACATCTATTCGCAAGTTTAATGAGTTACCTGTTACAGCTAAGGAAGAACAACTGATTCTTGAGTGCGCTATGCGGGGGGCTACAGCTGGAAATATGATGATGTATCACATCATTGTTATAAGAGATAAAGAGACTTTGAAAGCTTTGGCAGCGTCATGTGATGATCAGCCTTTTATTGGATCGGCACAATTAGGGTTGCTCTTTGTGGTCGATAATTATAAATGGCAGAAATTCTTTAGGGCAAGAGGTGTAACAGATCGCGGGGAGCCTTATGGCGGTCCGGAGATACCAGATATAATGCTCGGTATGCAAGATGCTATGATAGCAGCCCAGAATGCGGTTGTGGCAGCTGAGAGCATGGACATTGGCACCTGTTATATTGGCGATATTATGGAGCGCGTAGAATATCACAAAGAATTATTTCATTTACCTGACTTCACAATGGCTACGACACTTGTTGTTATGGGCAAATACGATAAAAAACCTACCGTCCGTAGTAGGTTCGATTCAGCCTATGTTGTCAGCAATGAAACCTATCCGGTAGTTGATCAAGATTTCATTGATGGTATGTTTGCACTTAGTGAAAAAACCAAACCTGACTTTGCTCAAAAATTCTTCAGCCGTAAGATGGAAGCAGACTTTTATAAGGAAATGATGCGTTCAATCAAAGTGTATTTGAATCAATGGCTTTAGACAATCATTATTGAAATCTAAGTGTTTTGAAAGGGTTAATCTTAGGATTTATGGACAGAAGTTAAGAAGCTATGGTATAATAAAGTTGGGATGAACCATCGAAAAGAGAAGAATATATATGAGAAGCATGGCTATAAACATACTTGTTTTTAGGTTATGCTTTTTTTGATATAGAAAATGAAAAAAGTTCAAGAAAAGTAGTTAAAGAAAGAAGGCGCATCAATGATAACCCTCAATCATAGTGCTATAATCTGTGTATCTCAAAACATGCAGCGGCTCAAAAACATTAAACAGCTTCTAGATGACAACTTTGGTAAGTCATATGTCATTGAGATTGCCGAAAGCTCTGTGGAAGTAATGGATATCATAACTACACTAGAAGACCTAGGGGTTCAGACAAGTGTTCTGTTATCAGATGACAGAATAAGTGATATGACAGGTCTTGAACTGATCCACAGGGTTAGAAAAAGGAATAGTAACATTAAAAGTTTGCTGATGACAGAAGACGCTGATATTGATTTTGCACAGAAATTAGTGAATCAAAACAATGTCTATGCCCTAATTAAGTTGCCTCTAAATAAGAGTCATTTCCTCCAACTTGTTGACAATGCCAGTCATCAATACGCTGCAGATGTCGAACTGGAGAAAATACTAAGAAGGCTGAAACTATCAGAAGAAGAAAAAGTATTAATACTCGAAAGTATTTCGGAATCTATTGTATATGTGGCCCTTAACGGTGTCGTGAAATGGAAGAACACCATTGCGGAGCGTGAATTGTTTCTTTCAGATTCTGAGTCTGTGACTTCAACTCAGATTATTAATGATTTATGTGATGGGTGTGCCATGGAGAAGGTGTTTGAGCTAGGTTCGATGGTTAGCTCGGAATTTGCTATAGGAAGTAGCTATAAACTAGCGAGGTTCTTTCCTGTTTACGATAAGGACCATCAACCTTTTGGTATGGTTATTACCCTTTTGGATATTACCGAGCGAAAGAGAGCCTTAGATATGAATCGCTCGTTACTTGAAATGTCTAGATACATCAATCATGGCGACTCGATGGTGTCAATGTATAACAAGGCTTTTGCTCTCATTAACCGTCATTTTGATGTGAAACTTATGTGCATTGCAGGAGAAGATTTTGACAGTGATTATGTGGAATTCTATGGCGAAAGATCCAAGCATCTGTCTCAAGAACAAGTGGAGGTGTTCATTAAATCTGTTAAAGGTATTTTGGGGAAAAATAGTAACGAGGAATTGATCACCATGGAAAATGAACTAGGCACATTGGTGGCATACCCAATGCATGAGAAGATTCTTATGGTCGTTGTAGGAGAAGAAGTAGCCATTAATCCAGATGGTCTTGGTTTCTTGAATATTATTGCCGAACATATTAAAATGGGAATAATGAAGATTGATAATTTTCGGAAAATGGTTTATCAGGCAAACCATGACAATCTAACGACTCTTTTTTCAAGATCATACTTTGTTAATCGTCTTAGAAACCACTTAAACAATAATAGGCTAAAGGGTCAAGAACCTGGATTTTATTCCCTAGCAGTAATGGACTTAAATTATTTCAAAGATGTTAATGACAACTTAAGTCACCTTGTTGGCGATGACGTCCTTCTTGAGATTGCCCAACGTTTAAGAAAGGCATCAAGAGAAGGAGATGTGGTTGCAAGAATCGGTGGTGATGAATTTGCTATACTGTTCCAAACTGGGAATAAAAGGGAAATCATCGGCCTTGTTCAACGACTCCAGAATGAAACATCCAAACCCATAAGTATGGATGATATTGGCATTAGTGTAGGCTCATCTGTAGGCATCGTCTATGATGTGAGAGGCTATGATTCTGTTGAAAAATTATTGGGGGATGCTGATCAGGCTATGTATGAAGCGAAAAAAGATAAAAGTGGTATTGGTAGATTTACTTTCTATGAACGAGGTATACAAAACCGAGTTGAGCGTCACAGTCGTATTGAACAATTATTGAAAACGGCTGACCTAGTAGAAGAGCTTTCTTTGGCATATCAGCCAATTGTAAGGTTGTCTGATATGGATGTGGTTGGCTATGAAGGTTTTGTTCGTTGGACAACAAAAGATGGTCACAGGCTAAAAACCGATGAAGTGATTCAAGTGGCAGATGAATCAGGCGACATTTTAAGAATAGGTAATGAAGTGATGCGGATGGCGATGGATTCTCTTGAAGTATTATCTAAGCATGGTGATGAGAATCAATTTCTCTCTATTAATATGACATCTAGACAGTTGGTTAGTGATAATCATATAAGAAGTATCAAGAAGACCATACTGGACAAACATATTTCCGGCAATCGGCTACACATAGATATTAATGACCGTTATGGTGAGAGTCAAGTCAAACGTATGGCAAGGAATGTAAGTGATTTAAGAGATTTTGGGGTTCGTATTGAACTAGATGATTTTGGCAACAGAACGGCGGATTTAGGCACCATTAGTCGTATAGGGGTTGATGAACTAAAGATAGATAGAGAAACGGTGCATAATGTTCGTTTTAGTTCAGAGGCAACTACCATGGTACGTTCTATTGTCAGCGTAGCAAAATCATTTGGTATGAAGGTGACAGCTGAAGGGGTTGAAAAAGAAGAAGAGATGAAAGCTGTGAAAGATCTTGGATGCGATTATGCCCAAGGGTATTATTTTATGCGGCCGGGTAGCCTTGAAGATGCCATGGCCTATGGTGAATTAAAGAAGACAGAGGGATAAACAGACAAAACCTTCCGAACTGCTCTTTGATAAATGTATTGTTCAATAATCAAAAGCTATAATATCTGTCAGGTGGCAGATGTTGTAGCTTTTGTTCTATCATAGGAAAGTGAAACTTTCTTAAGTGACAATAAATTTACATTATCGGTAAAATAGGATATAATAGATTTGGGAATATTATAATTATTGGGAGATAATAATGGAAAAAATTAAAGGTGTTGGCTTTATATTGACCTGCCTCAGTCTATTAGTCGCTATGTTAATCTGCAAAAGCCTAACAGAAAATCGTGAACTATTTAACAGACTTGACAGAGCCTGTGAAGCTGCTAATAATGAATATGACACTGCATTTGAAGTTATTAATGAAACGAATCATGAAGAACCTTCAGAAAATGATGCAGAGGATTTCAATGAAATCAGTATTCAGGATGGTATGATTGCTTTGGGCTATTTTCAAGAAAATACAGGCGTAAGTGTTGGAGAGGTCGTTGATTACAACACGATTTTCTACAGTATAATCGGTATCAGGCTGGATGATGAACAGAAACAGATGATTTTGACCATAGAAGTCTTCAATAATAGCAAAGAAGTTGTCGACGTTACACCTTTTAGCAACATGAAAATATACAACAGAAGTACAATGGAAGGCATTGCTTTTTATTCGGATCCGTCTTTGGCAACAGATGATCGCCTGATAGGGCTCGTTCAGCCGGGGAATCGAATCTGTGGGGAAGTGAGTTTTGATGTGCCGGAAATGATTGATAATAAGTGTTACCTTGCTATTATCAACGAAGCAGGCAGTGATGAGGTTGCCTTTGAGATTACAACAGACGACATAGGCCGGACATACGATGCATATTTTGACAATGGTGAAATCGAAACGCCATAGAGATTGGATGTACCCTAGTAAGCGGCAGCTAGTACGAGCATAAGTACTGGTATAGCAGCACCGAATTCAGTGGATTATATCTTCTGTATTTGGTGTTTTTTTATTTCGTAGGAAAGTCTAATAATTTAGACATAATTTTATGTGACTAAAGCACTTTCCTATGAAATAAAAAAAGTTAATTAAATGCACAGCAATTTTTATTCAAGCCTCTTTTATTTGTATTTGATTCTCGTGTTGATGGCTTTTTCTGCTTTTTCTGTATCAATGCCTTTTCTTTTTGCATAGTCGGTGACTTGGTCTTTGCCTATGTGGTATAGATCGAAGTATTTGGCTTCTGGGTGGGCGAAGTATAGTCCGCTGACGGATGCGCCTGGAATCATCATGTAGTTCTCTGATAGGCTTACACCTATTTTATGCTCTACATCCAGCATTTTGAAGAAGGTTTCTTTCTCTGAGTGGTCAATGAGGGATGGATAACCGAAAGCTGGTCTTATACCTCTGTATTTATCTCTTAACAACTCTTTTAGAGTCATATCTTCATCTGGTGCATAACCCCAGTAGATTTTTCTGACATCTGCATGAAGTTTCTCGGCAAAGGCCTCTGCTAATCGGTCTGCGAGGATTTTTACCATGATGCCCTTGTAGTCATCGTTCTCTGATGCGTATTGTTCTGTTAATGAGTCAATCCCAAGACCTGCTGTTACGGCAAAAGCACCGATGTAATCCCTTATGCCACTGTCTTTAGTGGCAATAAAATCACTGAGACTTCTGTGGTCACTTCTTACTTTTTGTTGACGGTACAAATGATAAGTCCATTGGTTGTCATTGGCAGTAAGGACAATGTCGTCATCTTCGCTATAAGCAGGATAGAAGCCTAATAGACCTTTACAGGTGAGTGCATTGCTTGCTTTCAAATCCTCTAACATCGCAAGAGCATCATTGTGAAGCTTCCGTGCTTCGATGCCAATGGTTGGGTCATCGAAGATGGCAGGGTAAGATTGTCGCATCTCCCAAGCTAAGAAGAAGAAGGTCCAATCTATGTAGGGAATTAGTTCATCGATGGTGGCCTCCACAACCCTATCACCAAAGAACATCGGTGTTGTAATGTCGGCTTGTGTAATGGTTACAGTCGATTTTTTCATCCTTGCATCACTTAGTGAATCTAAAGGCGCCACATGTTGCTTTGAAGTGGCTTCGATGTCATCATATTTTTGATAGAGGGCTTCAACAAAGAGCTCACTTTTAGCTGGGTTCATCAGTGCTTTGGCAGCTTCAACACCTTTGGTTGCATCATTTGCATAAACCACAGGTCCGCTATAATAAGGTCTGATTTTAAGGGTGGTATGGAGCAAACTTGTTGTTGCACCACCGATGAGTAGAGGCATCGTTAAGCCTGCTTCTTCCATCAGTTTGGCCATTGTGACCATTTCATCAAGGGATGGGGTGATCAGACCAGACAAACCAATCATATCTGCATTTTCTTTGATGGCTGTCTCGATGATTAATTCGGGTGCCACCATAATACCCAAGTCAATAATTTCAAAATTGTTGCATTGAAGGACAACGGTGACGATGTTCTTCCCAATGTCATGGACATCACCTTTAACGGTGGCCATAACGATTTTGCCTGCTGAGGTAGTTTGGCCGGCGGTATTTTCAGCCTCTATATAAGGCAATAAATGTGCAACGGCTTTTTTCATGACTCTTGCGCTCTTAACCACCTGTGGTAAGAACATTTTTCCATCACCAAAAAGATCACCAACTTCACCCATACCATCCATTAAGGGACCTTCAATAATTGAGATGGCATTGGGGTAAGTCTCTCTTGTTTCTTCAAGGTCTTCTACGACGTAATCTGCGATACCCTTAACAAGGGCAACGTGAAGGCGTTCATCGCTTGAGGCTTGACGCCAAGGGTCTTCTTTCACGACGCTTGTTCCATTGACAGCAACCACCTTTGAGGCATAATCAATGAGATTGTCTGTAGCACGGTCGTGACGGTTGAAGATAACATCTTCCACCAATTGAAGGAGTTCAGTATCCAGATTATCATAGATCTGGATGAGGGCTGGGTTTAAGATGGCCATATCAAGCCCGGCTTTAATAGCGTGGTACAAGAAGGAGGAATGCATGGCCTCACGAATGGTATTGTTACCTCTGAAAGAGAAGGATAGATTACTTAGACCACCACTTGTTTTTGCATAAGGGAGGTTGGTTTTAATCCATCTAATGGCTTCAATGAAGTCAACGGCGTAATTGTTGTGCTCATCAATGCCTGTAGCAATAGCAAGGATGTTGACGTCAAATATTATGTCCTCAGGAGGAAAATCAACTTTGTTTACAAGTAAATCGTAAGCACGTTTGGCAATGGTTGTCTTCCGCTCATAGGAATCAGCTTGACCCTTCTCGTCGAAGGCCATGACAACTACAGCAGCACCATATTGGCGAACGATGTTGGCTTGGTGGATGAATTCTTCTTCACCATTTTTGAGAGAGATAGAATTAACAATAGGTTTACCTTGGATGGCTTTAAGGCCGACTTCGATAATGGACCATTTTGAAGAGTCAATCATCACGGGCACTTTGCAGATGTCCGGTTCTGATCCGATAAGCTTGAGGAAAAGGTCCATTTCCTTTTCACCATCAAGAAGACCGTCATCTAAGTTGATATCGATGATCTGAGCGCCATTCTCTACTTGTTGTCGTGCAATTGATAAGGCTTCTTCGTAATTGCCTTCGCGAATGAGGCGGGCAAATTTTCGTGATCCTGCCACATTAGTCCGTTCTCCAATGTTAATAAAGTTAGAGGCTTTATTGACTTTCAAAGGTTCAAGACCAGCCAATACAGTTTCTGTTTGAAGAGAAGGTGATTGGTGTGGTTTAGCATCAGTAATGGTGGTCGCTATGGCACGGATGTGTTCGTGGGTAGTACCACAACAGCCACCAACAATGTTAATATAACCACCATGAATTAGGTTTTTTAGCAAAGAGGCAGTCTCCTCAGGTAATTCATCGTAGTCACCAAGTTCATTTGGAAGGCCTGCATTAGGGTAGATACTAATAGGCAGGTCTGTAAGCTGTCCAATCTCTTTAATATAAGGAATAAGGTCTTTTGCACCGAAGGCACAGTTAAGGCCTAGGCAGAAGACGTTTTTATTGTTCATAGAGTTAACAAATGCAGCCAGTGTCTGGCCGGATAAGGTGCGACCACTTTTGTCTGTAATGGTCCCTGAAATCATGATCGGCAATATAATGGCTTTTTCTGTGAAGACTTCTTCGCAGGCTAAGATCGCAGCCCTTGCGTTGAGAGAGTCAAAGATAGTTTCTATTAAGAGGAAATCAACACCGCCATCCATCAAACCACGGATTTCTTCGGCGTAAGAACTTTGGACTTCTTCGAAAGTGACAGCTCTATAGCCTGGATTCTCAACGTCTGGAGAGATAGACAGTGTTTTATTGGTTGGTCCAATAGCACCGGCAACGTAACGAGGTTTTTCCTTGGTTACGTAGCGTACAGTACACTGGCGAGCTAGTTTAGCAGCCGCGAAGTTTAACTCATAAACAAAGTCCTCTGTACCGTAATCCCCTTGAGACAACGAGGTGGCATTAAAAGTGTCGGTTTCGATAATGTCAGCACCGGCTTCGAGGAAATTATTATGGATTGTTTCAATAATGGAGGGGTTAGATAGAACGAGAATGTCGTTATTGCCTTTAAGAGGCATAGGGTGGTCTTTAAAGCGCTGACCACGATAATCAGATTCCTCAAGCCCGAAAGCCTGGACACTGGTTCCCATAGCGCCATCAAGGACAAGGATTTTTTCATTTAAAAGTGCAATTAGTTGTTCTTTCTTCATTAAAAGACCTCCTACAAAAACTATAGTAAATGATGATGAATTTAGCTGGAATATGGTTCAAAATAATTGTCTGCATTATACCATGAGGGTACTGATGAGGCAAATGAACTGACCCATGAAAAGCAGAGAGGTTGAGTCATTGGATTGTTTTCGCTAAGGACATATTGACAAACCTACAAGAAGTAGTTATACTTAATAATAGTTGTAAAACAAAACTATTATCAAACATAACTAAGGAGGTTCTATGGATAGAGAACAATTGGCAGAGTATATATTTGGTTTCATGCCTGTCCTACATAGGAAATTACTAAAACGTCGTCCTAAATGTGTGCTGCCGAGACAGATGATGAATGTCTTGCATAACATTAATTGTCATGATGGGATGCCGATGAAGTTTTATGGTAAAGAAATGTCGATTTCTAAGCCGAATATGAGTAAGATTGTAAACGACCTTATGGAGAAAGAATATTTGACCAGAGGTCAAGATGCTAGTGATAGACGTGTCATAACACTTAATATAACTCATAAGGGTCGTGAAACGGTTAGAGGACATTATGATGACCTTAAGTCACAAATTGTCGAAAGTACACAGGCACTGTCCGATGAAGAAATCAGGGCATTGCTTGATAGCTTCGAGACCATCAAGAAGATTTTTGATAAGCTCGAGGACCATCAGAAAGAACATGAGGAAAACAAATGATCAAATTATTAAAGAATCTGAAGCCTTACACAATGGCATTGATGGCTATTGTTGTTCTAATGCTTCTTAGGACATTCTCTGAGCTGATGTTGCCAAGATTCATGTCTAATATCGTTGATATCGGAATATTGAATGGCGATACTAATTACATCCTGGAGACAGGGATGATTATGCTGGGTGTTGCTTTCTTTGGTGGGGCGACCAGTATATTTTCTAGTTACCTTTCCTCGAAAGTAGGTATTGGATTTGCTAGGGATTTAAGAAAAAAAGTTTTTGCAAAAGTAACCAGTTATTCTATGCATGAAATTGATCAGGTTGGCGCAGCGTCTTTGATCACAAGATCAACCAATGATATTACTCAAATTCAAAACGTGGTTGTCATGATGACGCGGATTGCCATAAGAGCACCATTGATGGCGGTTGGTAGTATTATTTTAGCCCTACAGACGGATTTGGGTTTGTCTTATGTAATTTTTGCGGTTGTAGGTCTTATGGGGGTCATTATCGTTATTGTGGCTTCTAAAGCAATTCCCCTATTCAAGATTATACAGAAGAAAGTGGACCAACTGAACCTGGTTATGAGAGAACGATTAACAGGTATGCGCGTTATTCGTGCTTTTAACAAGGTTGGGAAAGAGTCAAATCGTTTCCAGCAAGCCAATGAAGAATTAACAGATATCTCCATTCGTGTTAATAAGTTGATGGCAATTCTGATGCCTATGATGATGTTGATTTTTAATTTAACCACCATAGCAATTGTATGGTTTGGTAGTCACAGAATAGATGGTGGCTTTATTGAAGTAGGCTCTATGATGGCATTCCTTCAGTATGCAATGATGTTGTTGTTTTCAGTGATGATGCTTACCATGGTGTTTATAATGATACCGAGAGCTTCAGCATCTGCCATTAGAATCAATGAAGTGCTTGAGCTGTCCACAGAGATTAATGATCCTGAGCAAAGCGAGTCGACAAAAGAGATGGTCGGACATATTGCTTTTAACAACGTAAGCTTTAGTTATCATTCAGATCACGGTGCTGAAGAAGCGGCCCTTAAGAACATCAGTTTCGAATCAGGTCCAGGAGAAGTGACAGCCATTATTGGTGGTACTGGTTCAGGGAAATCAACACTCATTAATCTTCTACCAAGGTTCTATGATGTATCCGAAGGTGAAATTCTTGTTAACGGTACGGATATTAGAAAACTGACGTTGAAAGATTTAAGAGATAGAATTGGTCTTGTACCTCAAAAGACATTGCTGTTCTCAGGTACTGTTGCAGAGAATGTACGTTACGGTAAGAGTGAAGCTACAGATGAACAGGTCCGTAAGGCAGTGACAACGGCTCAAGGTTTGTCCTTCGTTGAAGCTATGGAACATGGATTTGATTCTGTTCTTGCACAAGGTGGTAGCAATATCTCCGGTGGACAGAAGCAGCGATTAAGTATTGCAAGAGCTTTGGCCAAAGAACCTGAAATCTATATATTTGATGACAGTTTTTCAGCCCTTGACTTCAAAACAGAAGCAAACCTTCGATCGGCTTTATTTGAAGAAACTAAAAAGGCAACCGTACTAATTGTTGCTCAGAAAGTAACAAGTGTTATGGATGCTGACAGAATCATTGTCCTTGAGGATGGTAAAGCGGTTGGCATTGGTACACATAAAGAACTGTTGAAGAGCAATGAGATTTATAAAGAAATTGTAATGTCACAGCTTTCAGAGGAGGAAATAGCATGAGCGAAAACAATAAACAACAGATGAATGTTCAAGGCAAACCTTCTCAGGGAGGCGATAAGAAAGACTTTAATCCAAGAGGTAACAGGGGTAGCGGTCCAGGCAGAGGTCACGGATTTGGAGCGCCAGTGGAGAAAGCGAAAGATTTTAAGGGTACATTAAGGCGCCTTATGGGGTACCTTGCGCCAAAGAAATTGACTTTTATCGCAGTATTTATTTTTGCTATATTGGCAACGGTGTTCTCTATTGTCAGTCCAAGAATACTTGGGTTAGCAACAGACAAGATTTATGAAGGTGTGAAGATTAGGTTAGCAGGAGATGTAACAGCAGCCTTTGATTATGGGTATATACTGAATATTTTGTTGTTACTCATAGGCTTGTATGTCATTAGTTCGATTTTTCAGTATGCCATGTCTTACATTATGGCAGGTGTTGCACAGAATACAGTGTATGATATGCGACAGGAAATTAACGGGAAATTTGCGAAACTACCCCTTAAATATTATGACGGTAGAAGTCACGGTGAGGTGTTAAGTCGCGTGACCAACGACATGGATAACATTGCTAACACGCTACAACAGAGTTTGACTCAACTGATTACTTCTGTGGTCAGCATTGTTGGTACCATCATTATGATGTTATCAATAAGTCCGTTGCTGACATTGATTGCTTTATTAACCTTACCACTAAGCATCTTCATCACAAAGTTTGTTGCAACCAGGTCTCAGAAGTACTTTAAAGTACAACAGAAAGTTCTTGGAGAACTGAACGGACATATCGAAGAGATGTATACGGGTCATAAAGAGGTTAAAGCGTTTAGTCAAGAAGTGACATCAATAGAAAAATTTGAAAAAGTGAACGATCAGTTGTATGAGTCTGGCTTTAAGGCACAATTCATCTCGGGCATCATTATGCCGATGATGAATTTTATCAATAACTTAGGTTATGTGTTAATAGCCGTTGCCGGTGGTCTTATGGTGACAAGTGGTACGATTACATTGGGTGGGATTCAGGCGTTCTTCAATTACTCCAGACAGTTTGGTCAGCCTATTGTTCAGACAGCTCAAATAGCTAACTTATTTCAATCAACCATTGCTTCAGCAGAACGTGTTTTTGAAGTGTTGGATGAGCAGGAAGAGGTTGAAGATGTTGTTGATCCAGTCATATTAGAAAACCCTAAAGGTGAAGTGGTATTTGATCATGTGAAATTCGGGTATAGTGACGAAGATATCTTGATTAAAGACTTGAATATATCTGTTAAGCCAGGACAGACAGTGGCAATTGTCGGTCCAACAGGCGCAGGTAAAACAACCTTGGTGAATTTATTGATGCGTTTCTATGAGATTCAAGGTGGTGCAATTCTTGTTGATGGAACAGACACAAGAGACATTGCAAGAGGTAGCCTCAGAAACCACTTTGGTATGGTTTTGCAAGATACTTGGCTCTTTAAAGGAACCATTGGTGATAACATCGCCTATGCATGTGAAAAAGCAACAGAGATAGACATCAAACGTGCTGCAAATGCCGCCCATGCAGATCATTTCATTCGTACATTACCAGAAGGGTACGATACGATTCTCAATGAGGAAGCCAGTAATATAAGTCAAGGACAGAAGCAATTATTGACCATTGCAAGAGCCATTCTTGCAGACCCATCAATCTTAATTCTTGATGAGGCCACAAGCTCTGTTGATACAAGAACCGAACAACAGATTCAGAAGGCTATGGATCATCTAATGAGCGGCAGAACCAGCTTTGTCATTGCCCACAGATTGTCAACCATCAAAGATGCAGACATGATTTTGGTTATGAAAGATGGCGACATTATTGAAACCGGGACCCATCAATCCCTATTGGATGATGAAGGTTTCTATGCAGACTTATACAACGCACAATTTGCTCACCATGACGTGGTAGCAGTGTAATAGAACAATAAATGCCTTCCGATTAGGGAGGCATTTGTTTGTTCAGAGGTTGGTCGTTGGTAGTTAGTAGTTGGCGGTTCATTGCGTAAAAGCGAAAATATTGGTTAGTCGCAAAGGGACGCTAGGTTTAAAATTAAACCTTTGAGGTCTTTGAGATCTTGGAGTTCTTAGTGAAACGCTTTGGAAGGGATTACTGCATTACACAAAGGACACAAAGCACACGAAGAGCATAAAGGGGTATATCACATAAAAACCCAGGATTAATCCTACCCCTTATCGTTCTTCGTAGGTTTAAACGTACCTTGTTCTGCAACAAAAAAAGCCCTTGACACTAGTGTGTCTTGGGCTTCATACTTGATTGCTAACGCTACCTAAACTAACTTTTCTAAATGGTAATTGTTAAATACTTTTGCATAGATTAACCATGTGAAGAGCCAAAATAGAGGGGCGGTTCCTATGAAGAAGAATATGGGGTTTTGAAAAACCCCTAGATAAACGACTGCAAAGATGCCTGCCAAACATCCAAGAGACATGAGGAAGTGTTTGTTGCTAAGCAGGAAGCCATATTTCATTAATTGTTTGATGGTCATATCTGTTTCAGCTAATAAAGCGGAAGCATATAACATTGTGATGGTTACTTCTGAAAGGAACATGATATACAGAGGCAATAAGAAACTGGCTTGAAAAATACCAGAGTAAACAGTCCATATGTTAAAGAGTGAAACACCGAACAGAACAATCCCTACAAGGGTTAACCCTAGACTCTTCAGAATCTTAGTTTTGAAGACAATGAAGTAACTCCTGGTCATGTAACCATCATCTAAAATCAATGTATGATTGATGCTGTTGAATATTGCTGTGTTGGCAAGTGGTGCTAGTAGTCCGAATGTTCCGAATACTGTTAAGAACCAAAGTACACTTAAGGCAATTAAGTCAAATAATATGGTGCCGTATTTGTGGAAACCGCTGTCCAGTGATAAAAATTTCATATTTATCTCCTCATTTTCCCTGATATTTTAAGCCTTCTCAGGATTATCATCGTTCAGTGAAATTATATCAGTAAAACGAAGCAATTGTAAGTCAGTTACGGTATTTTTATAAATATTTTATCCATTGATTGTTGGAATCAGCTATGATAAAATCAGTTGACACATAGGGAAGGAAACAAATAGTTGAAAAATTACCATAGAAATAACATGATTCTCCTTGCACGTCATCATTATGAGCAAGGCGATCTTCTGAAGGCAAAAGACCTTTATGAAAAGGCCATCAATAGTGGCCTATTGGATACAGATTGGATGCTTGAGTTAGCCCTTCTGTACGATGAATTAGAAACCTATGACCAGGCAAATGAGATCTATGACAGGGTTATTGCTCTTAAAGAGGATGAAGCTGTGGCCTATTATGGAAAAGCAATATTACTGGATCATTTAGATAAATTTGAAGAAGCCATACCTTGGTATAAGAAAGCCATTAAATATGACGACACTTTTACAAAGGCTTTTTTCTTTCTTGCCTATGCCTACGATCAAATAGAACAGCCGAAAGAAGCAGCATATTATTATGAGAAAGCCCTTGCTCTAGAGCCGGAAGATTTCTGGACCCATCTGAACTTAAGCCATATTTATGAGGAGCAAAGAGACTTTAGCAAAGCTAGACATCACATTGATAAAGCAATGATGGCAGACCCTGACCACTACATGGTTTGGTTCAATAAAGGTGTTGTGGCTATGAGAGAAGGGCAGATGACAGAAGCTAAAAGAGCTTTTGACAAAACCATTCTTCTTGCACCGGATTATGGCTATGCATATTTGAATAAAGGCATTGTCTTAAGAGATCAAGGGTTCTGGGAAGCAGCGGTAGAATCTTTTGACAAAGGACTTAGGGCTGTACCAGAAGCAGTTTACCTTAAATACAATAGAGGGTGCTGTTACTTAAGTCAAAAAGACTATGAGAAGGCTGAAGCAGATTTTACCGCATTATTGTTGGAACGACCTGATATGGCTGAGTATATGTCAAAGGATAAAGAAGTAGAACCACTACTTGCCCTTAAACCTAAACTGAAAACCCTGCTTACTGGATTGATTTCAAATGATCCATCAACCAAACTTTAGCTGGGTAAGCCAAATAGAATGAACCGAGAACCAATAGTAAGGTCCTGTCATCCATAAGTGACAGGGCTTTTTTTAGTGCATCTACATAATCGTTTTCGATGGTAATAACTTCAGATTCGTTTATGCTACCTAAGTCAGCTGCTCTATGGGAAAGAGGGTGAGTCAGAATGGTTTGGTCACTAAAGGCCATCACTTCTTTTGTCATGGATTCAACATCTTTATCAGATAAGACACCGAAGACAGTAATGATTTTGTGGTTGCTGAAGTTCTCTTTCATCAGATGGGCCATAGCTTCTATAGCACCAGTGTTATGACCGCCATCAATCATTATGAGTGGTTTGGTAGAGATAATGTCATTACGACAGGTCCACTTGGTCATCTGTATGCCTTTTTTGATACTGGCCTCTTCCATAGGTAAAACCTTACGTAATAGATAGATGGCCAGTAAAGCGGTGGCAAGGTTCAAGGTCTGATGTCTACCAAGCATGGAGGTTCTTAAACCTTTATAATCAAAGAAATTCGATTTTAGATGGAAAAGTTTACTGTAGCCTGTACTCATAAGTATTTGTTCTGAGATAAAACCTTCATCCATAAGGTACATGATGTCACCGGTTTCTCTTACGATATCGCTAATAGCCTCAATCACATCAATGTGGTTGGGGGCAATAACTGTAGGTACTTCAGGTTTGATGATTCCCCCTTTATGCCAAGCAATCTCTTTGAGCGATTCACCTAACCACTGGGTATGATCAAAATCAATTTTTGTGATCACCGTCAATAAGGGTTGCTGGAATACATTCGTTGCGTCATAACGACCACCCATCCCTACTTCTATAATGGCTAGATCAAGGTTTGCCTTGGATAGGTGCAGTAATGAGGCTGCGGTAAGCACTTCAAAAGCCGTTGGTTGAGGCAGTGACTTTTGGACCAAGGATTCACAAACAGATTGCATAGTCGTGATGGCAGCAGCAAAGTCTCCTTCGTTGATAGAAGTGTCATTGATGGTGATCAGTTCTAGTGGTGATAGAATGTGTGGTGAGGTAAAAGTGCCTACCTTATACCCACCTTCAGTCAAGATACTTTTCATAAAAGCAATGGTGGAACCTTTTCCGTTGGTGCCTGCCACATGAACAACGGGCATTTGATTCTGAGGGTTGCCTAATTGTTCCATTAGGTTAATGCTGTTTTGGTGGTCTGGGGACAGTGGTTGTTGTTCAAGATGATCTATATAAATGAGTGCTTCTGAATAAGTCATAACAATCCTTTCTGTACTGCTTTCAATGGCTAAATAATAATCCAAAAACAAAGGAATTGCAAGAGCGATAACCCAATCAACAGCACCAAAGATCCTAGGTTGATATCGTTTGCATTATATGAAGCTTGTTGGTATAATTCATGTGAGTAGAAGTCTGTTAAGACATCTAATATAATTGGTGGAAATCGGTTCAGCCGATTCTTATAGGAGGCAATAATGAGTGAAACACTAGATTTAGTGATTATCGGCGCTGGCCCTGCAGGCATTGCAGCAGGGATTTACGCAAGCAGGGCAATGTTGTCCTTTGTACTTTTAGAGAAATCTTTTGCCGGTGGGCAGATTGTTAACACATACGAGATTGAAAATTATCCTGGGATTAAAGCAACATCAGGTTTTGAATTAAGTAACATGTTCAGGGAGCACGCAGAAGAATTGAACGTTGAATTCAAAAGTGAAGAAGTTCAGGAAATCATTTTGGATGGTGACATTAAGACGGTTGTGACGAACAGTGAGACCTATAAAGCGAAAACCGTTATTTTGGCAACCGGTGCTTCATGGCGAAAGCTTGGAGTAGAAGGTGAAGACAAGTTTTCAGGTATGGGTGTTTCTTATTGTGCAACCTGTGATGGTGCTTTTTATCGTCAGAAAGT
>RCND010000843.1_pt1 | contig 17504 bp, 14 predicted proteins | sample 2041351 | NCBI WGS metagenome assembly RCND01 (sample SAMN09708230, study PRJNA481090) | Marine sediment metagenome, whole genome shotgun sequencing project. | biome: marine sediment; feature: ocean; material: sediment; isolation source: Sewage treatment plant 12B marine sediment (STP12B) ... | reverse complement strand
GATGCGGTAGATGTGATGGCTGATATGCCTTGGGAATTGAAAATGCCCAAACTAATTGGTGTAAAACTAACAGGTAAATTGAATGGATGGACCGCTCCAAAAGATGTTATTTTGAAAGTTGCAGGAATCTTAACTGCAAAAGGAGGAACAGGTGCAGTTGTTGAGTATTTTGGAGATGGCGCGATTAACTTGTCAGGTACTGGTAAAGGAACTATTTGTAATATGGGTGCTGAAATAGGAGCTACAACTTCTACTTTTGGCTACGATGATAGTATGGAACGCTACTTGCGAGCAACTGATCGAGCTGATGTAGCGGACTTAGCAAATGAAGTTAAAGAACATTTAACTGGAGATGCTGAAGTCTATACCAATCCGGATAAATACTTTGATCAAGTAATTGAAATTAACTTGGATACCTTAACTCCTCATTTAAATGGACCTTTTACTCCTGATTTGGCGACTCCAGTAAGTGAAATGAAAGCTGCAGCAAAAGCTAATGATTGGCCTACAGATATAGAATGGGCTTTAATTGGTTCATGTACCAATTCATCTTATGAAGATTTATCAAGAGCCGCTTCAATTGTGAAGGATGCGCTAGATAAAGGTGTTAAGCCAAAAGCTACCTTGGGAATTAATCCTGGATCGGAACAGGTGCGTTATACTGCAGAGAGAGATGGCTTATTAGAAATCTTTGAAAATGCGGGTGCTAAAATATTTACAAATGCTTGTGGCCCATGTATTGGTCAATGGGATAGAGCTGGAGCTGAAAAAGAAGAGAAAAACTCTATTGTTCATTCGTTTAATAGAAACTTTAGGAAAAGAGCAGATGGCAATCCAAATACGAATGCATTTGTAGGTTCTCCGGAAATGGTGGCAGCAATAGCTTTATCTGGAAAATTAGATTTTAATCCAATTACGGATACTTTAATAAATGAAAAAGGTGATGCAATCAAATTAGTGGAACCTACTGGATTTGAATTGCCGCCTAATGGTTTCGATGTAAAAGATAACGGTTATCAAGCTCCTGCGAAAGATGGTAGTGGAATTGAAATTAATGTGAATCCAAAGTCTGATCGCTTGCAATTATTGACACCTTTTGCCGCATGGGACGGAAAAGATTATACCGACATGAAGCTTTTGATAAAAGCACATGGAAAATGCACAACGGATCATATTTCTATGGCAGGACCTTGGTTGAAATACAGAGGTCATTTAGATAATATTTCAAATAATTGTCTGATTGGTGCAATCAATGCATTTAATATGGAGGCTGATTCTGTTAAAAGTCAGTTAACAGGAGAGTATGGTGCTGTTCCTGCGACACAAAGAGCATATAAAAAAGCTGGAATTGGTACAGTTGTTATTGGTGGAGAAAATTACGGTGAGGGTTCTTCAAGAGAGCATGCCGCAATGGAACCAAGGCATCTAGGTGTGAAAGCGGTAGTAGTAAAATCCTTTGCTCGAATTCACGAAACTAACCTTAAAAAACAAGGTATGTTAGGTTTGACTTTTGTCGATCCAAAAGATTACGACAAGGTTCAAGAAAGTGATACTATTTCCATTGAAGGTTTAACTGATTTTAAACCAGGACAAAATCTTGTTATGTCTCTACAACATTCGGATGGAACCATAGATTCATTTGAATTGCTTCATACCTACAACAAAGAGCAAATTGTTTGGTTTAAGGAAGGAAGTGCCTTAAATTTAATTAAAAAGCAAAACCTGTAAACCGGTATTAAATTAAAATTAGTTTGTAGTGTTAAAATTTCTAAAGAAGCATTATTCCAATATATTTTTTGTACTTGTTATTGGATTATTGTTGTATCCGAAATCAAAAACCTGGATTTTACGTCAAATTTCTTTTTCACCGCGACTTGAAAATACTGAAAAAAGAGTAAAAGTAGCTAGTTATGATTGGTCGTTGCAAGGAATCACGACTGAAAATTACAATTTCAATCAAGGAAAAGGGAAAGTAGTTCTTGTAAATTTTTGGGCTACTTGGTGTGTTCCTTGCATCGCGGAAATGCCTAGTTTACAGACTTTGTATGATGACTACGGAGATAAAGTTGATTTTTTATTGGTTACTTCCGATACCAAAGACAAGGTTATTCCTTTTATGAAAGAACACAATTTTTCGATGCCCATTTATAATCAAATGAGTCAAGCACCAAAAGAATTTGCAACCCGCACAATTCCTAAAACTTTTTTATTGGACAAAAAAGGGAATATTGTTATTGAAGCGGCACGCGCCGATTGGGATACTAAAAAAACTAGAAAATTATTAGATCAACTAATAAATGAGTAAAGTTTAAAAATTTCTTCCACGTTTCTTACCTTTAAATATACGAAGCAGTTCGTGTTTAAAACTTTCTTCGGCACCATAAAGCTTTACAATTTTTTTTGAAGACAGTACTTTGTCTAATGCAAGATATTTTTCTTGTTCCTTGGTGAAAATTTCTTTTCTTAAGTTAACGATGTTGTTTTTTAGGGTTTTGGATTCAGATTCTGATAATGCATCAAGTCCACCTTCATTTTTGAGTTTTTTCATTATTTCACGTCTTTCCACAACTTTAAGTAAGTGTAGTTCTTTTTCATACATGTTATAAATCGGCCAAAATTTTTCGGCTTCTGCCGATGTCAAACCTACCGTATTGGAAATATGTGCTGTTTTTAAGACTTTTATTCTCTCATACCTATTCTGTTCTTGAGCAGAAATTGAGAGTGCTCCAAAAAACAACAAACTGATAAATAGTATTTTGTTCAAATTCCTGAAATTTATTTTGTTTATGGCCATCATGTACAAGTAGTTACTAGGTGTTTCTTTATGTATTGAAATATTTTTAACTTGTTCCATCTTCTAATTATTTAATTGTAAAATGCCTCTTCCGTTAATTCATCCTTTATATAATCTTCTAGAGTTTCAGTATTAATGAGATCTTCAATTTCTAATGATTCGAGATCTGATTCATAGTAATCGGCAATTTGATAACTATCCAAATCCAAGTGCCCATCTTCAATCCATGAACTAACTTCGGCAAATTCTTTATTTTGTGTAATGAAAAAAGGATTGTAAATAGAAAAAAGTAATATAATCGAAGCAGCAATTGCAGCTGGAATCCAATATCTGCGAATAGACCGTGTTTTATTCTCTTTTTCTTTCGATAGTTTTTCAAAAATGTTATCCTCAATAGAATCAAAATATCCTTTGGGTATCTTTTGATTTTGCTTTGAGATTACTAGGTTGTCCAATTTTGAAATAAATGATTTCTCATCCTGCATTAAATAGCTTTCAGGAAGTATAAAAGTTGATTTTTCAACATGTATAACTTCAGATAATTTAGAAAGAACTGTTGATTCCACAGATTTAAAATAGGAACTAGGAACTTTAAAGCCTGTTTCCTTGTCTTTCAAACTGGCTAAAATTGGTGCGCTATTTTTAAATTCTTTATTTGTCATTTTTATTTTAGACTCTTAATGTTACGTATAGTTTAAGAATCAGTAAGTGTTTTTTCTATTTTTTTAACCGCATGATGATAACTTGCTTTCAATCCACCCACAGAAGTTTCCAATATTTCTGATATCATATCGTATTTCATGTTATCAAAATATTTCATATTAAAAACAAGACGTTGTTTTTGAGGTAGTTGTGCCACTGCAAATTGAAGTTTTTGTTGAATTTCATCTCCGTCGAAATATACATCAGCTTCCAATTTATCGAGCATCATGTTTTGTGCTTCAAGACTATCAAGTTGATGATGCTTAGCTCTTTTCTTTATAAAACTGAGACTTTCATTAGTTGCAATCCGATACATCCAAGAATACAATTTGCTATTTCCTTTAAACGAATCTATATTGTGATAGACTTTTATAAAGGTGTTTTGTAAAACATCATCGGCATCTTCATGATTTAAAACTATTTTTCGAATATGCCAATACAATCGTTCTTTATATTGCGTCATCAGCGTACGAAATGCTTTATCAAGCGTTCGTTTATCTTGTAATTGAGCGACCAATAATTTATCGTCCATTCGAGGGTTCATTTGTCATTAGACACGATAAAGGTAAGAAGGTTTAATTACATAGATGATTTGTTTTTGGGTTAATATGTTTATTTGTTGTATTACTTTTTGAACTTCATATTTAGTAACTTTGTGAATTCGTTATTCCGGTTTTGAGTAAACTGGATTTTACTAACTTATTCTATATGAAATTAACTTTTTTAGGTACGGGAACTTCGCAGGGAATACCGGTAATTGGAAGCGATCATCCAGTTTGTTTTTCTACAAACCAAAAAGATAAACGTCTCAGAGCTTCTGTATTGATACGTACCGAAAATTTGCAACTCATTGTAGACTGTGGCCCCGATTTTAGAATGCAAATGCTCAATTCTAATGTAAGGAAGTTGGATGCCTTATTATTTACACATGAACATGCTGATCACACGGCAGGATTGGATGATATCAGGCAATTTACACTGCGTAAAGGAGCTTTACCAATTTTTGCTAGTGAAAGAGTACTGAATAATCTAGAAAAGCGTTATGATTATATATTCGACGATGCAATTATATATAAGGGGAAACCCAAAGTTGATGCTAAAGTAATTGAAAACAAGCCGTTCAAAGTGAAAAACCAAGAAATTATTCCTATTGCTATTTTACATGGAGAAATGCCCATTTTTGGTTATAGGATTGAAGATGTTGGGTATTTGACCGACGTGAGTTATATTTCTGATACCGAAAAAGATAAACTTAGAAATTTGAAAGTTTTAGTGGTAGATGCATTAAGAATTGACCCGCATCCAACACACTTTAATTTAGAACAAGCCTTGAGTCTTGTTGCTGAACTAAAACCTGAGCGTGCCTATTTTACACATATTAGCCATAGATTGGGCTTTCATGACGAGGTGCAAAAAGCCTTACCCAAAAATGTATTTTTATCCTATGATGGGTTGGTAGTGGATGTGTAAATAAATTTTAACAAACCATAGTTACGAATGAAGAAAGCAATCATAACATTTCTTGTTGTCTGTGTATCCGTTATAGGATATTTTTCGTATAAATTTTATTTAGAAGACACTCAAACGCTCAATTCTATATATTTAATTCCTAGAGATGCCATTTATTTTGTAAGCAGTGACAAACCAATTGTAGGTTGGAAAACTGTTCGAACTAGTGAAACTTGGCAGCATTTACAAACAAATGAATATTTTGCCGAGTTAACCACCAATGCAGATACATTAGACTTAATTTTAAAGGAAAATTCAAAACTTCTTGATTATTTGGGTAGTAAAAAATTAGTTATCTCTGCACATCCTATCTCAAAGTATAATTATGATTTTCTTTACATCACAGATTTAGAAAAATCGGCAAAATTTCTACAGTTTAAAGCACTTGTAAAGTCGCTTTTTAATAAATCATACAGCATTACTGAAAGGAATTATAAGGGAATTGAAATACTAGAGTTTTTTAATAAAACTTCGCGCGAAACGCTGTATCTGTCTGTTATAAATAATAATGTAATTGCTTCTTATACGCATACTCTTGTAGAAGCTTCTATTGATCAGTTGAACGAACCCACAATTGGTCGTGATTTACGATTTATTGAGATTAATAAAAAGGTACACAATAACAAGTTATTTCAATTATACGTTCAGTATAATTACATCGATGAGTTTGTTGCAATTTTAACACGTACAAATACTAAGTGGGTGCAAAATTTGAGTAAAAACCTAGTTTTTTCTGGATTTGATATAGATTTGAATTCTAAAAATACTATTAGGGCTGATGGTTTTACCAATTTGAATGAAAATAGCCTGGATTATTTACACGCTTTTCAAAATATTGGTGTAGGAAGTCAAGATATAGCTCAAGTTGCTCCTCATAGAACTAGTTCCTATTTTAGTTTTGGTTTTGATGATTTTTCTAAATTTTATAGGAATTATAATATACTTCAGAAAGAAGATCCAGAGCGTTTTGAAAGTATTTCTGAAAACACTAAGAAAATTGAAGAAAAGTTGAATATTAATATCCAAAAGAATTTTGTGAATTGGATAGGTGATGAAATTGCACTTTTAAAACTAGAACCAGTAAATGAAGGGAGAAATGATGATTTTGCACTTGTGTTAAAAGCTAAGGATGTGGCTAAGGCAACAAAAAATTTAGATTTTATTCTAGAGAGAATTAAAAAGAAAACACCTGTAAGATTTAAGGAAATTAGCTATAAGGAGTATCCAATTAAGTTTATGTCCATAAAGGGGTTTTTTAAACTTTTTTTTGGAGGATTATTTGAAGATCTTGTCACACCCTATTATACTGTAATTGATGATTATGTGATTTTTAGTAATCATCCAAATACCTTAAAGTATATTATTACAAATTTCATTGAAGATAATACCTTAAGTAAGGCGACAAATTATAAGGAGTTCAAAAGTAATTTTGAGAATAAATCGAATTTGTTTGTTTACCTCAACACACCTATGCTGTATCCGACCATTTTGAATTCAGTAGGTGAAAAAACGAAGCGAAGTTTGAAGGTGAATAGAGCGTATTTTACAAGTTTTTCTCAAGTAGGTATTCAACTTTTTTCTCAAGAGGATATGTTTAAAAGTACTTTTATTGTTCAGTATAAAGACCAGGAAAGTATTAAATATTCCGATGAATTTAAATCTCCCGCAATGGGTCCATTATTAGAATCTGAAACTAATAATGAACTGAAACCAATTATTATTGTAAAAAATAGCGACCCCTTTGATACAATTGAAATAAATCCTTCTGATTTGAATTCCGATGAATTTGTTCTAAAATACCCAAATGGCAAAGTTAAGGTTGAAGTCCCTTTGAAGAATGGAAAGAAAAATGGAGTTTATAAGGCCTATTACAAAAATGGAGATCTATATTTTAAAGGTCGTTTTAAAGATGATAAAAGAGTCGGAAAATGGAAAAAATACGATACGGAAGGGAAAAGAACATTGCAAATTGACTACTAATTTTAGTGTCGACTGATTTTTGCATTTATAACAATATATATTTTGCAAAAAGCTCGGTTCCAATACGATGTTGTAAGTTTTTGTATATTGACCTACTTTCAAATCTAAAAACGTATTAAAAATGAAAAATATTCTTTTTCTGGCCTTTTTTTCTATGGCTTTAACTAACTATTCTCAGAATGTTAATATAGCTGAATTTGCGACTGGTTTTTCTAGTCCTACTGCGATTGAACATGCAGGTGACTCTCGACTTTTTGTGTTAGAACGAGATGGAATCATTAAAATTCTAAATGTAAATGGAACCGTTAATACTACTCCATTTTTGGATTTATCAGTCTCTATTTCGTCTGGAGGAGAACGTGGTTTACTTGGAATAGCTTTTCATCCGGAGTATAGTAGCAATGGAAATTTCTATGTGAATTATACTAATACTTCAGGGAATACAGTCGTTTCGCGATTTACGGTAAGTGCCAATCCTGATTTGGCCGATGCTACTTCTGAATTTCAAATAATTAGCATTGATCAACCTTATTCAAATCACAATGGAGGTTCAATTACTTTTGGCCCAGAAGGATATTTATACATTGGAATGGGAGATGGAGGAAATGGAGAAGATCCTCATGATTATTCTCAAAACCCTTTGATAATGTTAGGGAAGATGTTGCGCATAGATGTAGATGGAGGCACACCTTATGCCATTCCATCTGATAATCCTTTTGTTGGCAATTCGGATTATCTTGAGGAAATATGGGCATTGGGTTTGAGAAATCCGTGGAAATTTAGTTTTGATAGTGTCAATGGAGATTTGTGGATTGCAGATGTGGGACAATATGAAATTGAAGAAATTAATCGGGTTGATAGTTCCGTTGGAGCTTTAAATTATGGTTGGCGTTGTTATGAAGGGAATAGTGAATTTAATACTACAGGTTGCGGAAATAGTTCAGAGTATACTTTTCCAGTTGCCGAATACGCTCATACCAATGGAAGATGTTCCATTACAGGCGGATATGTTTATCGAGGCAGTCTATATTCAAGTTTTAATGGAATTTATTTTTTCGCTGATTATTGCACCAATGAAATAGGCACAGTTGATCCAGCAAATGGATTTCAAATTACCTATAACGGACCTTTTACTGGTGGTTTTTCTGCTTTTGGACAAGATGTAAGTGGTGAGTTATATATCGCTGGACTCTCTAATGGGATAGTTTACAAGATTTATGATGAAACTGCTGGATTGTATGACTATAATAGCAACAATATTAGAATAACACCAAACCCGGCCAATGGGTTCGTTAATATAGTTTCAGAAAAGCATCTATTGATTGGTTTTGTAGTGTATAATAGTTTAGGAGAGATAGTCAAACAAGACAACTTTTCAGAATCAAAAAATTATCAAATTGATACTTCTGATTTATCAACGGGAATATATGTTGTAAATTTTCAATCAAAGGATTCAAATAGCCTAAATAAAAAGCTGATTATTGAATAGGGATTCGATTATTTCACTAACATTTTCTTAGTTACTATTTTCTTATCTGATTCTAAGGTGTAAAAATACAAGCCACTTTTAAGACTGTATTTTTCCAATTGAATTTCAATTACATGTTTTCCATATTCCAACACTTCATTATCGATCACTTTTGCCATTTGCTGTCCTTGAATGTCATTTATTGTAAGAGAAATTGGCGTTGCTTCATGCAATTTAAAAGAAACAAAACTTTCCATAGTAGATGGATTTGGATAGATGCTAAAATCTACACTCAAATCTATATCATTGGTTTCTAACAGAGTACTTTCATCAATTATAGCAGTCCATATTTTTAGCTGACCACTTTGAAGGCTGGTCCATATAGGTCTTATCACACCATCATGAGCAGTGATATTGGTATAGTCACCAAAAAAGGGACCTGATGAAGGTAAGAAAGCAGACTCACTTATTTTTACATTTGTAAAATTATCTCCACCATCTGTAGAATAGGCGAGGAACACATCCGTTGAGGAATTAGCATGATCTCGTCGGTCGTAAAAAACCACATACAAGTATCCAGTAGTTTGGTCAATTGCCATCCATGTCAGAAACTGTTGATTGCCAGCAGAATCATCGTTAACTCTTTTTAAATCACTCCAGGTATCTCCGCTATCCGCGGATTTTTTAAACCAAATATCCGTATCATCGCTTCCATTTCTTTGATCACTCCAGTTTACATAAATAGTCCCATTATTAGCACCGCCACTCAAATCACAAAGCGTGATTGGCATACCATTGGCACGTGAAATATCTGGGATTCCATAATCCCAACCAGTTGGCTGTGGATCTACCAAAATAGGGTCTGCTAGCCAAGTTGCTCCAAAGTCTAAAGATCGATTAAAACGCAAACCTGCTGGACCACCCCAAACAGTATAGATTTCACCATTTGGACCAACTGCAGGAACTGCACCTTCAACCGTATCATCACTATCGATACAATTCCCATCAACTTTATTGATTTTTACTGGTGTAGTCCAAGTATCACCTAAATCGGTTGATTTTGTAAAAAGAATGCGTGTTTTATGAGCTGAACTGCTACTGCCATACGAATCGAATTCTGTCCAAGTAACATAGATATTTCCATTGTTTCTATCAATAATTGGCCATTCTTTGTCTTGAGCTTTGGTTCCGTTTAAACCAAAAGAAGTACCATCATTCCAGCTTACACCATTATCTGTAGATTTTTGACAGACAATTCTATCTATCCAGTTTCCTGGAGATGGTGGATTTGATAGGTGAAAAAAGTACATATTACTATTATTATCAATCAGTAAGGCTGGATCGCCCCAAACACCATATGACGCGGAACTTAATGTGTTTTCGCTCCAAGTAAAACCACCATCATTACTCACATAGTAATTATTAATATTTGAGGCAGCAAAAAGTGTATTGGTGTTATTTGGGTCAATAACAATTGAAGGTTCATTTGGATCATTAGTGTTGCTAATCAGTACATTGGTGAATTGAGAAAATGTAGTTGTCGCGAAAAAGAAGCTTAGTAGAAGCGTTAGTGTATGTCTCATGATAAAATATGTTTATTAATCCATTCTTTAAAATCAGTAAAATTTTGTGGTGCTACACCATGTCCAATCGAATACTCTTTGTATTCATGTTTGATATCCAAATTTTGTAAAAAATTAGGTGTTTTTCGAGCCCATTCAACAGGAATTACAGGATCTATAGTTCCATGAGAACAAAAGAAATCTAAGCTTGCATAGGCTGATGTATCTGAAGGATTAATAATCAATTCTTCATTTATATATCCGCTTAAAGCTATTATATTTTTTATTTTTTCTGGAAAACTCAATGCTACCGCATAGCTTAGTATGGTCCCTTGGCTAAAGCCCATTAAAAAACTCTTATCGGGATTAAATTGATAGGTTTCCTGTAATTCGTCAATAAAGTGAACAATCAAATCACGCGCTTCAAGTGCCTGCGGAATATCAGAAAACTTATCGTCATCAGACTCAAAATGAATGTCATACCAAGCATATCCTCCAAACATTATAGAACGAGGTGCTCTTGCACTAACTATTAATAAATTGTCAGGCAATTCGTGTGCAAAAGAAAATAAGTCTTGCTCGTTACTCCCGTAACCATGAAGCATTAATAATAGTGAAGGATTTTCAGTTTTTACTTTTGGTTCTCTTACAATGTGTTTTAATGAGTAGTCCATATAATGCGAAAAATCTCCTATATCATTAGTGAAATGAATATAGGAGAATATGTTAAAATTATTCTTATAAAATTTGACCTACTATTTGTTAATAAAGAAAAAATGTAGGTTATTCCTTACTTCTTAAATTCCTTTAAACCAATCTTGGAATTGGTCTCCTAAAAGAGGCACTTTTTTCTCTTCTCCTTTGGCAGCGCCAATAAGCCCAATAATCCAAAGTACAAATAAGAATAATCCAATAAGACCGGCTGCTGTACTAGATAATCTATACACTAAAAAACTATTGATAATGTAAAGAAGGTTTAGTCCAATATTTTGGCGAATATGGAATGCCGCAAACGAATTTTTTTTGTCGTTGTTCATAAAGTAAGCGACAATAGTACCAATTAATGTAATATAACTGATAATCCCCATTGTTTTACCTTCTTGAACATTATCTGTTGTAGTTGGTTTGTTTTGTTCTCCTGTCATGATATTTAATTATAAATTGATTAAAAATAAGTGTGGTAAATATACGGTTTATTTTAAAATAAGTTGTCGTTTATTATAAATTCCATATACTTCCCCTTTAAGTTCTTTTCCTAGAAAAGCGGAATTATTTGAACTAGAAAGAATGTCACTTTCGGTGAAAATAGCAGCTTTATCTGGATTAAAAAAACTAAGATTAGCATTATTTCCTACTTTTATTTCATTTTGTTTCAGTCCAAATATTTTTCTTGGCTTGCTAGTAATGTTTTCGATAAAATCTTCTAATTCTAAAATGGTATTTAAAGCTCCAAACATACTTTCCAGACCTATAGTTCCTGCTTTTGCAAAGGCAAATTCTTTCTTTTTGTTTTCAACATCGTAAGGTTGATGATCGCTAGTAATAATTGATATAGTACCATCTTTAATTCCTTTTTGAAGTGCTTTAATATCTTTTTGTGTTCGAAGCGGTGGATTCACTTTATAATTGGAATTGAAACTTTTTAATTCTTCATCCGTAAGAAACAAATGATGTGCCGTTACGCTACAACTTACATTCATCCCTTTTTTTTGTGCTTCTTTTACAAGTTTCACCGATTTTGCAGTGGTAATTGTAGGAATATGAAGTCGACCACCCGTATATTCTAACATATACAAGTCACGTATTACTTGTAGTTCTTCAGCTAAATTAGGGTTTCCTTTTAAACCAATTCTAATAATTTTTTCACTCTCATTGGCCAATCCATTATTAACGATTAGTTCTTCTTGAGGGAAACTCATAAGAAGACCATCAAAGGCTTGAGCATATTGCAAACAAACTTTTAATAAGTTCGGGTTTTTAATTGCTCGTTTATAATCACCAAAAGCAATAGCTCCAGCTTGATGCATATCGTATAGTTCTGCCATATCGATTCCTGCTGCATCTTTTGTCAAACTTCCAATTGGGTAGAGGTCCGTTGCGAAATTTCCTGCTTTACTTTTTAAATACTCAATATTTGCTCTGTTATCAGTTACAGGATGCGTAATTGGATTAATTGCGACGGCTGTGAAACCACTTTTTGCGGCAGTTTGTAAACCATTTTCAATAGTCTCTCTCTCCTCAAAACCTGGCTCTCCAAAGGACACACTACTATCAAACCAACCTAAAGAAATATGTAAGTTAGGGAGTTGTAATTCCTTTACTTTTTTTGAAGGGGTAATTTTTAGAGCAATTTTTGTAATGACTCCCTTTTCAATCAAAATATCACGTTTTTTGCGATGTAAAGGACTCTTTTTGTCAATGATAACGGCAGATTTAATAAGTAAATTCATGATTTATAGGTATTTGAGCAATAGGATTTCAATTAATAAAAATATAAAAGCCAACAATACGAACCATTTAAAGTAAGATTGAATACTTTGTTCTACAGTCAAGGTCTCCATGGCTTTTTTTACAGTAGGATATTGTTGTATATTTTTGTTTTTCTTTAAAACAGAAGTCAAAGGTAAAAACGATAAACTATTTTCACCAATGGGATAATTATAAGCCAAATTTTTAATTGGCATACTTTGATTTAACACATGATAAAAACCAGATTCATTTGGCTGCTTTTCTGTAGAGAGAATTACCTTATCTGATTGTATTTCTTGCATCGGAATAAAGTCACTATTTGATCCCTTAATATGAAGAACTTTATCTTGATCCAAAGTGGCATCAACGTTAATCTTATTCATTGAACCAATTCGATAACTAAGATTTGTCTGATTGACACTCATTTTTCCCATATTATAGAAAACAGGGACAATTAGCGGGGCATTTGAAAAATTACTGGACTTTAAGTCTAATGGAGCGGCCACCCAATAAATACTTCCTTTTCCTTTTGAAATTTGGCTGATAAATGCTTGTTGGTTCTCAAAACTTAATATATTTTTTGCGTTAGAAACCATTCCTTCGTAATGCATTGTAACACTAGGGTACTGAAAATTACTAATTTTTTTATCAAATACACTCTTCAGAATTGGATGAGAAAAGTGGATTTTAGTGACGAGTAAACTATCCGTATTTTTAGTAGTTAATTGTCCTATTTTCAGCTGGTTAAAAAAACTATTTAAATCATCTAAAGTATTGTTTTTATGAGGAATAATAGCTAAACTACCACCTTTAGAAACAAAATCTAATAATTTTTCCCCTAGCTGCTGTGGCAGTTTTTCTAAGTTATTTATTAGAATTAATTCTTGCTTTTCAATTAATTCAAAACTCACTTCCTTAGGTGATTTTTTTACGAAATTGAATTCATCACCTGAATAAATTCTTTGCAAAAATGAATTGTTCGAGCCAATCTCTAACACATTAATTAATTTTTGCTGTTGAAGACTTATGTAATAGGTGTTGTCAAAAAGATAAGCATCATCCGAATCTATTTGAATACTTATGTTATCAATTTTTTCTGGAACGAGAAGTTTTGTTTTCTGGGTTTTATTTGCAGGAATATCTAAGGTGTTTTTTGCTAGTACAATTTCGTTTTGAAGTGCTTGTACACTTATTTTTTTTTCTGATTCCCCATCATTTTTTAGTACGATTTCTAGTAAAATAGTATCCGTGTTTTTTTCTAAAATAGATACACTATCAATAGCAATATTAAAAGGCGATTTGGGTTTGAGCTGAACAAAGTCCAATTCATATTTGTTCGAAACAAGACTTACGAAATTTGGTGATTCTTCACTACTATTTGTATTTTCTTGAAAATCAGATAGTAGTAGTAGTTTATTATTCTTATCTTTATTTTTATCGAATGTTTGTTGTGTTTGCAATAAGACTGTTTTAAGATTCGATTTTGAAGGGCTGTAAGTGGTGTTTTTCAGTTGTTCAACTAATAATCCTTTCGAGAGATTAGTAAAGAGTTGCTCGTTAGTAAGTAATGAAAACTGCCCTTTGTTGGGTATATGTTCTGCAATATCTTGAACTGCTCTTTTTAAGAGTTCGCCGCGTTCACCTTTGGTTTGCATACTTAAGGAGTTGTCCAAATAGATAGTTGTTAACCAGTCTTTTGAAGTGTCTTTATTAGATGAGAAAGGTTGGGCGAATGCCATTATTAAAGCAGCAAAAATACCTAAGCGAGATAGTAATACCAACCATTTTTTTAATTGGGAACTTTTACGAGTTTGAAACTCAATCTCCTTTAAAAATTTAATATTTGTGAAAGGCGTTTTGGTAAAACGCTGAAGTTGGAATAAATGAATAATAATAGGTATCAGTAAAGCAAAAAGTACGTAAAGAATTTCGGGATGCTTAAACTGCATTTTTCAAAAGATTTTTTAAAAATAGACTTTTTTTCAATACTTCTATCACAATTAGTATTTTCTGTTATGTTTTAAAACTACTTTATTAGCTGTTCAGGTTGATTGTTTGTTTTCTATCAGGACCAACAGATAAAATTGAAACAGGGACTCCAACATACGCTTCAATATACGTGATATATTCATTTAAAGAGACAGGAATTTCTTCTTTCGTACGTATCTGAGTAAGATCTTTTTCCCAACCTTTAAACTCGCTATATATAGGTTTCACATCGTTGTCATTAATAGAATAAGGGAAATGTGTTATGTTTTCGCCTTTGTATTTATAGGCCGTACAAACTTTAAGAGTTTCAAAACCTGAAAGGACGTCACTTTTCATCATGCATAATTGTGTTACGCCATTTATTTGAACTGCATATTTAAGAGCGACTAAATCCAACCAACCACAACGTCGTGGTCGACCGGTTGTAGCACCAAATTCGTTACCTACTTTTGCCATCCGTTTTCCATCATCATCAAATAATTCGGTAGGGAAAGGACCAGAACCAACACGTGTTGTATAGGCTTTCATAATACCGTAAACTTCACCAATTTGATTTGGAGCTATTCCCAGTCCAGTGCATGCACCAGCTGCAGTTGTAGTAGATGAAGTAACGAATGGGTAAGTTCCGAAATCAATATCGAGAAGTGAACCTTGTGCACCTTCTGCTAATATTTTCTCTTCATTTAGTATGGCTTGTTGAAAGAAATTTTCACTATCAACAAAAGTGAGTTTTTTTAGCGTTTTCAGTCCAATAAAAAAGTCCTTTTCCAGTTCTTCTAAGTCAAAATCTATTTGCTTCTCAAAATGAGACAACATTTTTAGGTGTTTATTAGTGAGTTTTTGGTAGCGTTCTTTCCAATCAGAAAGTTCTAAATCACCAATTCTTAAACCATTCCGACCCGTTTTGTCCATGTATGTTGGACCAATGCCTTTTAACGTAGAACCAATTTTTGCTTTTCCTTTGGCTTTTTCATTTGCAGCATCAAGAAGTCTGTGGGTAGGCAATATTAAATGAGCTTTTCGAGAAATAAGAAGTTTTGAAGAATAGTCAATCTGATGTGTATCCAAATTGTCTAATTCTTTTTTTAGAATCACAGGATCTATAACCACTCCATTTCCAACTACATTTAGGGCTTTTTCATGAAAAATTCCAGAAGGAATTGTATGTAAGACATGTTTTTGACCATTAAAAACTAAAGTATGACCTGCATTTGGGCCACCTTGAAATCGTGCAATAATTGCGTGTTGCTTGGTTAAAACATCTACAATTTTTCCTTTACCTTCATCACCCCATTGAAGTCCTAATAATAAATTTACTTTTGACATCTGTTTTTTAATTTTTAACAAGTAATAATTTATAAGTGTTTATTTAATCCTTGGCATATAGCTATTTAGTATTTTTTTTACCATAAAAGAGCAAAGAATGCTTGTGTACTTTTACGTTAAAGACTTCTTCAATTGTGTTCTTAATCAATTCAATTCTAGGATCACAAAATTCAATAATTTCATTAGTGTCTTCAATTATTAAATGATCGTGTTGTCTGTCAAAATAAGACTTTTCGTAGTACGACTGATTCTGTCCAAATTGATGTCGCCGCACTAATCTACATTCTAATAGCAATTCTACTGTATTGTAAAGAGTAGCTCTACTAACCCGATACTTTTTTTTATTCATTAGAGCGAATAAAGTATCAATATCAAAATGAGCAGTCTGCTTGTAAATTTCTTCTAAAATAGCAAAACGTTCTGGGGTTTTTCTATGTTTATTCGATTCTAGAAATTGTGTAAACACACTTTCAACAATACTATAATTACTTTCTTTTGACATTTCTTGTAGCTAAATTGATTCTTACAAAAATAAGAATTAGGAGTTTTGTTAGTAATAAATAATAGGAAAGTAATAAAAACTTATCCACAGTTTCACAAATTTAACTGGTTTACAAAACGCATGGGTACTTACAATCTAAAGAAGTATAAGGAAGACTGATGAACTTTATTCCAATTATTTTTTGCTGTTCCTTTCTCGTTCAACTTTGGTAACACCTTCAATACTTTTTAAATTGTCGATTAACGTATTGAGTTGGTCTATGTTTTTTACACTAACACGTATGTGTCCTTCAAAATAACCTTCATCAGTGTCGATATTAATTCGTTGAATATTTACACTCATGGCATTTGAAATTACTAGAGTCACATCGTTTACTATACCTACATTGTCAATTCCAGAGACCATAATATTTACTTTAAACTCTCTCTGTGTGGAGTCTATCCATTTGGCATTCAGTATTCTGTATCGATAATTGGCACGTAAATTTACGGCATTCGGGCAGTCCACTCGGTGCAATTTGACACCTTCATTTATGGTAGTAAAACCGAAGACTTTATCACCTGGAATTGGATTACAACACTTTGCATTGGTATAAGGCAAACTATCTTCGTCTTTTCCAAAAACGAGAAGATCGAATTTTTGTGAGACCTCATCCTTATCGAGATAAGGTTCCACTTTTTTTCGTCGTTTTCCTTTAAACAAAGAGATGAAACTATTACTTCGTTGATTAGAAAACTTTTTTAAATCAGTATTTGAAATAGAACCATTACCAATTCTATAAAAAAGATCTAAACTGGTTTTAAGCTTGAAAAAAGAAACTAAGTCGTTGATTGAAGTGTCGTTGTACTTTGTTTTCAAAGAACGAAGCTTCCGGCGAAGAATTTCTTTGCCTTCCTCTCCAAGTTTCTTTTGTTCTTCCTTTAGGGAGTTTTTAATTTTGGAGCGTGCTCTCGATGTAACTGCATAATCCAGCCATGCGAGTTTTGGTTTTTGGTTGTTAGAGGTAATAATTTCTACTTGATCACCACTATTAAGTTCTCTACTTAGTGGTACAATTTTACCATTAACTTTGGCACCTCTACAATGTTGCCCAACTTCTGTATGGACGGCAAATGCAAAATCAATAGGTGTCGCTCCTTTGGGTAATGATTTTATTTCACCATTTGGTGTGAAAGTGTATATTTCTTTAGAATAGAGGTTGAG
>RCND010001164.1_pt1 | contig 17506 bp, 16 predicted proteins | sample 2041351 | NCBI WGS metagenome assembly RCND01 (sample SAMN09708230, study PRJNA481090) | Marine sediment metagenome, whole genome shotgun sequencing project. | biome: marine sediment; feature: ocean; material: sediment; isolation source: Sewage treatment plant 12B marine sediment (STP12B) ... | reverse complement strand
GAAAAAAGTGCTTACTTTGCAGCTCAAATTGAGAAAATTAGGAATATAAACCATTCATAAAGAGGCACTAATATGTTTGTTGTATTTACGGTACTGATTGTTGTTACTTGCATCTTTACCATTTTAATCGTACTTGTACAGAATTCCAAAGGGGGCGGACTTGCATCCAATTTTTCATCATCCAACCAGTACATGGGTGTTCGTAAGACGGCCGATTTTCTTGAGAAAGCTACCTGGATTTTGGGATCTGCATTGATTATTTTCAGCCTGCTTGCCGGGATCACTGTTCCCAAAGCAGGAGACACTAACAGTTCACGTCTGCAGGGTAAGTTTGATGAAACCATCATGGACCAGCCTGCACAGACCATTAATCTTCCCGAATCATTTGGGACAGAACCTGTCGAAGGTGACACAGAGTAAGTAAAAAAATATTTTTTATTGATGAAAAGTGTCAGTATGTCATATTACTGACACTTTTTTTTTGTTTATCTCCTTTGGCACAAAATATGTTAAAGAGATAGCGATTTTGATAATGTCGAACTTATAAAATACAAAACTAAAATGGCAGAACTTAAAGGTAAGATCCTTGCAGGTAAAATTCTTGTTAAGCCTTCAGAGGCTGAGGAAAAAACCGCCAGTGGTATCATCATTCCCGAAACAGCGAAAGAAAAACCACAGAATGGTAAAGTGGTAATGGTAGGAGCAGACAAAAAGGACGAACCCATGGAAATCAAAGTGGGCGACCAGGTTCTATATGGTAAATTTGCCGGTCAGGAACTAAACATTGATGAAGAAGACTATCTTCTTATATCACAGAGTGATGTATTATTTGTTTCCTAGTAAATAACCTATAAAAAATAATAGAAATGGCAAAACAGATTAAATTTGACGTGGAAGCCCGAGATCAGCTGAAAAGCGGTATTGATCAACTGGCTAACGCTGTCAAAGTAACACTGGGACCCAAGGGTCGCAATGTAATTATTGAAAAGAAATTTGGTGCACCTCAAGTTACCAAGGATGGTGTAACTGTTGCGAAAGAGGTGGATCTTGAAGATCCTATTGAGAACGTAGGTGCACAGATGGTTAAGGAGGTTGCCTCCAAGACCAATGATGATGCCGGTGATGGAACAACCACTGCCACTGTACTGGCTCAGTCCATCGTACAGGTTGGATTGAAAAACGTTACTGCAGGTGCCAACCCAATGGATTTGAAAAGGGGAATTGACAAAGCGGTAATTGAAGTCGTGAAGAGTCTTCAAAGCCAATCCCAGGGGGTCGGTGATGACAACAAGAAAGTACAGCAGGTTGCATCTATCTCAGCCAACAACGAATCCTCAATTGGTGCTCTGATTGCAGAGGCCATGTCAAAGGTGAAGAAAGAGGGTGTTATTACCATTGAAGAATCCAAATCTTCAGACACCTATGTGGATGTCGTGGAAGGTATGCAGTTCGACCGCGGTTACATCTCACCATATTTTGTAACCGATACCGAGAAAATGGAAGCTGTTCTGGATAATCCCTATATCCTGATTCACGACAAGAAGATCTCCACAATGAAGGACCTTCTTCCCGTTCTCGAAGCCACCGCACAGAATGGTCGTCCGCTGATGATCATTGCCGAAGATGTAGATGCTGAAGCACTGGCTACCCTGGTAGTAAACAAACTTCGTGGATCGCTTAAGATCGCTGCTGTAAAGGCTCCTGGATTTGGCGACAGAAGGAAAGAGATGCTTGAAGACATTGCCATCCTTACCGGAGGTACTGTTATTTCAGAAGAAAAAGGACTGAAGCTGGAAAGCACTGAGCTGGAAATGCTGGGTCAGGCCGAGAAGATCTCCATCGATAAGGAGAATACCACCGTTGTAAATGGTGGCGGCGAAAAATCTATGATCAAAGCAAGAGTAGGACAGATCAAAAAGCAGATCGAGAATACCACTTCAGATTATGACCGTGAGAAGCTTCAGGAACGCCTTGCCAAGCTGGCAGGTGGTGTTGCAGTGATTTATGTAGGAGCTGCCTCTGAGGTTGAGATGAAATCCAGGAAGGACATGTTTGATGATGCACTCAGTGCAACCCGCGCTGCAGTTGAAGAAGGAATTATCCCCGGTGGTGGTGTTGCTTACCTTCGTTCTATTGAGAAACTTGAAAAACTCAAGGGATCAAACGAAGACGAGAACACAGGTATTGCAATCGTTAGAAGGGCCCTTGAAGAGCCACTTCGCCAGATCGTTGAGAATGCCGGACTGGAAGGTTCCGTTGTTGTGAGAGAGATCAGGGATGGGAAAGGCGATTTCGGATACAATGCGCACACCGAAAAGTACGAGAACCTGTTTGAAGCAGGGGTTATCGATCCTACCAAAGTGGCACGCATTGCCCTGGAAAATGCCGCATCCATTGCAGGCATGTTCCTAACCACCGAATGTGCAATCGTTGATATCCCCGAGCCGGAGCCCCCAATGCCAGCAGGCGGCGGAGCCCCCGGAATGGGCATGATGTAGTATTTTACTTACATCTATATAACCTCAAGAGCTTGTTCCTTCGGGAACAGGCTCTTTTTAGTTAAAACAGCTTAAGATATTCATTGAATGCATATACTTTTTTTCGTTTCTTTCCGGTAATCTCCTGAAGCACTCCAATTTTTTGCAGGTCGGCTATTATTTTATATGCTGTGGGTGCCGACACACCAGTTAGTCTAATTATTACTGAAGGATCTATAATTGGCCTCCGGTATAGGTGATCCATCACCTTCAATATGGTAGTAGCACGTGGGCCCATTTTTTGAATGTTTGATTCTATATCACTTTTCAGCTTCAGAATCTGATCGAATGTCTCGATTCCCTTTTTTGATGTTTCGATAATCCCAACCAGGAAGAATTTGAACCATTGAATGATGTCGTTTTTTTCTCTGACTATCATAAGATTGTCGTAATAGAGCATACGGTTTCGTTCAAAGAAATCAGATAAGTACAGGATGGGTTTTTTAAGTATTTCTTTCTCTACCAGATAAAGGGGAATGAGAAGTCTACCAACTCTGCCATTTCCATCCAGGAAAGGATGGATGGTTTCGAATTGATAATGTATCAATGCAATTTTGAGCAATTCGGGAAAGTAGAAATCACTGTTATGGGCAAATTTTTCCAGATCGCCCATGAGTCCATTAACTGATGTATGAACAGGCGGAATAAAAACAGCATCCTTGATAGATGCTCCACCAATCCAGTTTTGACTTTTTCTGTAGGCTCCGGGTTGTTTGTGCTTTCCCCTAACGCCTTTCAGAAGAGTTCTATGGGTTTCTCGTATTAGTCTGGTTGAAAACGGAATGTCTTTTAAAGACTCAATAGCAGTGTTTAATGCTGAGATATAGTTCTGGATCTCCTCCCAATCATCCCTTTTTTCATCCGAAATATCTTCCTTATCGAGAATGGCATCTGCAATGCTGGTCTGTGTGCCTTCAATTTTACTTGACTGGGTTGCTTCTTTGACCACATGCATACTTATGAATAGCTCAATGTTTGGTATGTATTCCGAATACATATCAAGTCTGCCTATTTGTCTGTCCGCCTGGCTGAGCAATTGAAGTAATTCCATATGATCTAGGCTCCAGTACTTATTAATCAGCTCAGGCTGAAAGCTTCTATAAGTTTTCTGATGGACAAAATTTCCTGCCTTGAAGTTTTTCATTTGCTACAGATTTCTTTACCCAAAGGTAGGTAAAATTAAGAAAATGGCCAAAATGTTTAATATAAAGACCCCATAATAAAATAAATAAGTAAAATGATAATTAGAGACCTTACGTATTTAAAGTTTTAAACCTTTCCCTGATGAGCTGTGTTATCCGCAAAATAGTGTGTATGTTTTTTATCCCGCAGATTAATTATCTTTGTGGGCGCAAAAAAAAGCGCTGGATTCCTTATGGATCACATTCGCAACTTCTGCATCATTGCCCACATTGATCATGGGAAGAGTACCCTGGCCGACAGGCTGCTGATGAAAACCGGCACCCTGGACGAAAGGGATTTCCAGGACCAGGTGCTTGATGATATGGAACTGGAGCGTGAAAGAGGTATTACCATTAAGAGTCATGCCATCCAGATGGAACATGAACACCAGGGGAAACAATTTTTGCTTAATTTGATTGATACCCCGGGACATGTGGATTTCTCCTACGAGGTAAGTCGTTCCATTGCAGCCTGTGAAGGAGCCCTGCTTATTGTAGATGCCACCCAGGGAATACAGGCCCAGACCATTTCAGTACTTTATCAGGCGATCGAGCACAACCTGGAGATCATCCCGATTCTGAACAAGATGGATTCGGATAGCGCTATGCCCGATGATGTAAAGGACCAGATTGAGGATCTGATTGGTTGCGATCGCAGTGAGATTATCGAAGCAAGCGGGAAGACGGGACAGGGTGTGGAAGAGATCCTGGAAGCTATTATTGAGCGGATTTCAGCTCCTAAAGGCGATCCGGATGCTCCCTTACAGGCCCTTATATTTGATTCAGTATTCAATTCATATCGTGGAATTTTTGCCTACTTCCGGATTATGAATGGTTCCATCCGCAAGGGAGAGCTGGTGAAGTTTGTGGCAACCGGGAAGGAGTACTATGCAGATGAGGTTGGGGTGCTGAAGCTAGGTCCAGAGCCCAGGGATGTTCTGTCGGCCGGTGATGTAGGTTATATCATTTCTGGAATCAAGACCTCCAAAGAGGTGAAAGTGGGGGATACCATTACCCATGTTGATCGCCCAACCACTGAGATCATATCAGGATTTGAAGATGTAAAGCCCATGGTGTTTGCAGGGATCTATCCGGTGGATGCCGATGATTATGAAGACCTTCGGAATTCCATAGAGAAACTCCAGTTGAATGATGCCTCTCTTACCTTTATCCCGGAATCGTCAGCAGCATTGGGTTTTGGATTCCGCTGTGGTTTCCTGGGACTCTTACATATGGAGATTATCCAGGAGAGGCTCGACCGGGAATTCAATATGGATGTGATTACCACTGTCCCCAATGTCTCTTTCAATGTGATCAGCACCAAAGGGGAGCTGATGGAGGTGCACAATCCATCGGGCTTGCCGGCCTCCACCGCCATCGATCATATCGAGGAGCCTTTTATCACTGCACAGGTGATTTCACAGTCCGAGTATGTAGGATCGGTTATGAAGCTCTGCCTGGATAAACGTGGAACTCTGAAAAACCAGGTCTATCTGACAAGCAACCGTGTGGAACTCACCTTTGATATGCCATTGGCCGAGATTGTATTTGATTTTTATGACAAATTGAAGAGTATCTCCAAAGGATACGCTTCCTTTGATTATCATCCCCATGGGTATCGAAAAGCCGACCTGGTGAAGCTGGATATCCTGTTGAACGGGGATATGGTGGATGCGCTCTCCACCCTGATTCACCGTGACAATGCCTATGATTTCGGCAGAAGGATCTGTGTAAAGCTGAAAGAACTGATACCCCGTCAGCAATATGAGGTGGCCATTCAGGCGGCCATTGGGGCTAAGGTGATAGCCAGGGAGACAGTTAAAGCGCTACGAAAAGATGTTACAGCCAAATGCTATGGTGGTGATATTACCAGGAAGAGGAAATTGCTTGAAAAGCAGAAAAAAGGGAAGAAAAGGATGCGCCAGGTGGGGAATATTGAAGTTCCACAGTCTGCATTTCTGGCCGTACTCAAACTAGATTAATCCACTCCTTCTCGCTATCCTTCATCCACGACAAGTTTGTAACCTTTCCCGTGCACATTGATGATCTGTACTCCTGGATCCACTTTCAGATACTTACGAAGCTTGGTGATATAGACATCCATACTTCTGGCATTGAAGTAATTATCATCGATCCAGATGGCTTTGAGGGCAAAATTCCGCTCCAGTACCTGGTTCATGTTGTTGCATAGTAACTTCAACAGCTCCGACTCTTTGGTAGTCAGTTTTTGTTCCATACCATCTCCCGTGAGCATCTGTTTATTCACGTCAAATGTGAATGAGCCAATTTCCCAGCTCTCTTTGTCAAAACCGCGGGTTCCCTTTGTTCGCCTGAGAATGGCCTCAATTCTGAACAAGAGCTCCTCCATACTGAAGGGTTTGGTAATATAATCATCGGCCCCCAGGGAGAATCCTTCCAGTACATCCTCTTTCATAGACTTGGCAGTCAGGAAGATAATTGGGATGCTGCTATTCATGATCCTTATTTCAGAGGCCAGGGTAAAACCATCTTTGATGGGCATCATGACATCCAGCAGGCACAGGTCGTAGTGGAATTGTTCAAAATGACGGAAGGCCTTCTCGCCATTGGTGACCCAGTCAGCTTCATAATTCTTTGCCTGGAGATATTCCTGGAGCAAGGACCCCAGGTTTTCGTCATCTTCTGCCAGTAGTATCCTGTTTTTTATCTCATTCATTGCACATTCTGTTATGATTGCTCCTCTAAAGGTAAGTGAATATCAAACCGGGAGCCTTTGTTGGGCTCACTTTTTATTTTGATAGCCCCTCCGTGTTCTTCCACAATTAGCTTGACATAGCTAAGTCCCAGCCCAAACCCTTTTACATTGTGTACATTCCCTGTGGGGACCCGGAAAAACTTATCGAAAATACGTTTCTGATCCTCTTTGCTGATCCCAATTCCATTGTCGGCCACTGAGACGACCACAAAACTGTTCTCATTCAGGGTAGAGATGGTAATTTCGGGGTTACGATTGGTGTATTTCAGTGCATTCTCCATCAGGTTGGAAATCACATTGGTGAGGTGCATCAGGTCGCCTGTTATAACGGATTGATCAGCCTCTGGATGAAATTCCAGTTTCCCTCCACGTTTATCCATTTGCAGCAGAAAGTTCTGTGCTACTGTTTCAATGATATCATGCAGATCCACCTCTTCACGTTTCAGTTTCAGCTCTCCATGATCAAAAATGGCCATCTGGAGCACACGTTCCACCTGGTAACCCAACTGCCTGCTTTCTGTCTGGATAATACGGGATATATGGCCCATATTTTTCTGTTCATCCGGAATGGATCGGTCATTGAGCATCTGAGAGGCGAGACTGATGGTCGAGATAGGCGTTTTAAGTTCGTGGGTCATGTTGTTAACAAAGTCATTCTTCATCTCCGAGAGACGCTTTTGCTTAAACATGATATAGAGGGTAAGACTAAACATGATAATGATGAAGAGGGTGATAATCAGAGACGATCCTCCCATTATTCCCATAGACTTACGAAGAAGTTCCCTTTCGCCTGGAAAATAAACGCTGATGTAGACAAAGCGATTAAATACACTGCTTGGGAACAGCGATCTCCTGAAGTACCTGGATTGCTCATATTCATTGAAGTTCTCCGACCTGAATACGGGCTCATGACCCATTTCATACACCGCATATTCGAAAGGAATACCAACGCCGCGCGAGCTCAGTTTTTCAGAAAGAGATGCTTCAATTTGCGCATCGGAGATATTCTCCAATACCTGTCCCTCTTTCATGAGCATTTGTTTGACAATATGATCGACAAAGTATTCTTGTCTCTCAACCTGTTTTCTCAGTTCCTTCCTGACCAGGTCAGGATGCATAGCGGAAACAAGAATGGTATCCTGCATAGAGGGATCTTCACCCACAACCACCAGGAGTGAATCATTGATCATCTCCACTTTCTGATTTTTCAAAGTTCCATCGGGTGGCGTGTACATGAAAACTGCACTATCTTCATCTATGTCCTCTGCTTCAATGGCAATATCTATAGAGCTTTCTGTCCGGTCATAGGAAGAGCGGCTATCAATATGGAAGTTCCAGACAGCCTGGCTCTGGTGCTGAATCACCGGGGGTTGGATCTCATTCAGGATGGTGATGACTGTTTCATTCTGAACCAGTTCGTCCGAGATATCTGAAAGCACATCATTTACCACCAATCCAAGCTGGTGCTCCTCCGACTCCAGGGAGCGCCTTATCCAGTATACCTGAACCAGGATCATAGCCACCATAGCCAGCGCAAGGAAAACGGATACTATCCAGAGAATGGTTCGACTCATGGCCCAAAGATAGCTGTCCTCATCGGTTCAGACAGAGTGTTTTAACATTCTTTAACTTCCTTTAAATCTATCTAACGATATTCTGAAATAGATTTGTTCCAAACAAAAAAGTATACACATGAAGAAAAATATACCCTTTTGGATATTGAGCATTGCCGCTTCGCTTTTTTTATCGACCGGACTTCTGGCACAGGAGCAAATCGAGATGAGCATCAAGGTGACAAAGGATGGCAAGGTAGTTAAGGACACAACCTACCAGTTTGATGATGCCGCAGAGGCTAAGAATGCGATGAAAATGATGGAGGTTATGAGTGGTGATGAACTGCATAAGGAACATGTCACATATAACTATACAACGGCACATTCTGGACACGGTGAAGCAAAAACAATGGTGTTTATCTCCAAGGATGGTGAGACAACTGAAATCTCAGAGCTTCATGGAGACTCCCTTATTTGGGTGACAGAGGAAGAGCATGATGGCAAGAAAGTGATCGTGATGAAGAGCGATGATGTGGGAAAGAAGAAGGAGATTACAGTAATGGTTTCGAGCGATGAAGAGGGTAACTGGACTGTAGTCGAAGGTGATGAGAAGATGATGGATAAAGATGAGAATGTGAAAGTGATCGTTATAACTGAGAGTGGAGATTTGCATGAGGACCACGATGTGGACCATGACCACGATGTGGACCATGACCATGACAGTGACCACGACGAAGAAGTGGAAGTGAAAGTTGTTAAAAAGAAGGAAAAGAAATAGAATACAAGTAGAAGTGGTTTAAGATGCTTTAGCAGGCAATTTTGGTTTAGTTTTAGGGTTTATTGGTGTAAAGCTGCTCGTCTCCCGGCGGGCAGCTTTTTTTGTTGGTTATTGGGGAATGAATAACTTGCGTAAAAAGCACCCCATTGCCTCAGACCTTACACCACAAAGTACTGGGATTATCTCCAGGAGCAACAAAGAAGCAGATAAAGAGTGCCTACCGAAAACTGGCATTCAAATACCATCCAGACCAAAACAATTCAGCAGGTGCCGTCAGGAAATTCCAGGAGCTTACCGAAGCATATGACTACCTAATAGACCATCCCGAAGCAGGTTTGAATGATGCCAAGAGTTATGAAGAACAGCTGGCGGGTGAGGTATACAAAAAAGAGCGTGAAAAAATGAAGCAACGGGCCAGGGCCCAGCGCGAGAAAAAGAGGCAGCAGGAGGAGTATTTCAACAGACCGGAATGGCACGATCCCATCCTGCTCCTGAAATATGCTGGCAATGGCATCGCCCTTCTTTTTGCAGTTTCAGCAGTAGTATTACCTGTGCTTCTGGCAATCTTCGGGGATCCGCAAAGCCTGGCTGGCACCTCCATATTCATCATCATGGGTATTGTGCTTCTGGTCTATATCTACCAGAAAAGAAAACTGTGGTTTCGCCTGGGACAACTCAATACATCTCCAGGGGAGATGCTGAATTTTTTCAGACTCGTTCCTGGAAAGCCAAGCAAAGACAGGTGCTGCTATTGCCGAAGCACCATGGCTGATGGGAGAGCTTACAGAATAGAATTATTGAAGACAGTTGATGTAGAGGTCCGTACTTATGGAGCTTTGAACCATAGTGCCAAGTACAAGAACAGAGTAAAACGTGTGGTGGTCCCACGAAGTGCCAGAGCTGTGTATTATCACAGGCTGACTTCTTTAACCAAGTTCCTGTCTATCCTGGCATTCTTGTTTTTTTTCCCCGTGGAAAGTATTCTATGGAGGTTTATAGCCGGGCTGTTATTTGGAGGGATCATCTCAAGCCTTCTTTTGAAGCTGGCCAGGGTTCGATCAAAGGTCAGCTACCTACTTACCCCCGGACTCATCGTTAAAGTTGTTATTTGGATGGTTTCTCTCAGTTTGATCAGCAGCCTGGGTCCCGGATTTGATATTCAGATTTCGAGCTTTGTTTACCTGGTAATGGCTGGCTTGCTCTTTTTGCTAGATATGGTTTTTGATCTGGCGGTTGGTTTTCTTCCTTTCTACCGGCTTATGTTCAAACCAGTGTTCAAGCAGGGAACCATTTTGGATTCGCTCTACAATGATGGATATCAGAATTACCAGGAATTGCCGGTTTATTCGGTGATATATCCTCTTGTCAGATGGTTATTTTAACTACCAGAGCATCAGTCTCTCCTTGTCCTTAATCCGGCTCAGGTCGGAGGGAACACACATTCTTACCGGCTCCAGGGCACCCACAGCTTGCATAAAACTATTAATTCTGGTGGTGGTGATATCTCCCTGGATATGGATCAGGAAGTCGATGTTTTTTAGTTCGTCCAGGAAGTATCCTTTTTCGCTTCGGTTCCTGATTATTCTGAAGGTGATCAATGCATCCTGATCGTGATATGAGAAATTGGAAAACACCTGCTCCTCATCCAGTTTGCTATGAAATAGTTGAAGCTCATCCTGTTTCTCAAAGTTCATGTCAAGCGCATGGTTAATCAACCAGCACAACTTATAGTCTGGTTCATCTGCAACCACGCCCAGCAGACAAAAATCCTCCTCAATGGCCAGATCCAGCTTATGTTTTTTCACGCCCATGTTTATACAGTATGAATGCTTTTCAGTGCCGCTTTTGAGGCCTGCTGTTCTGCCTCTTTTTTAGAATCGCCTCTCCCTGTACCTTTCGCCTCTTCATTTAAGAGGATGACGGAGACAAAAGAGGGTGCCTTGCTTCCCGACATATGCTCTTCTTTGCTTTCAAAAGTAATCTCCACCTTGTTCTTCTGGGTCCACTCGATAATCCTGCTTTTATAATCAGGATCCTTCTGTGCCACGAGTACCAGATCGATATGTCTCTTCAGGATTTTCCTTTCGAAGAACTTTTTGGCGGTCCCATAACCCCGGTCGAGGTAGATGGCCCCAATAAGCGCTTCTAGCGCATTTCCATAGATGTGTTTTGATTTGCTACCCGTGGTAATCCCGCGATCGATCAAAGCAGGAATGCCGATTTTTGCAGCCAGGTAATCCAGATTTTTCCGTTTAACGATGCGGGCGCGCAGTTTGGTCATAAATCCTTCGTCACCCTCAGGATAGCGCATAAACAGGTGGTTGGCTACAATGGCGTCCAGTACTGCATCACCCAGGTATTCCAGGCGCTCATTATTGAGGTGATTCCCGGATGGGTTTTTTTGTTGAGCAGATTTGGGTATAAAGGCAAGCCTATACAAGGAAGTATTGCGGGGCAGAAATCCCAGCATGTGAACCAGATCCAAATAGAATCTACGGTTCTTCAAGGGCTCAATCCTTATATTTCCTAAAAACAGCGGAGCTGTTGTGTCCTCCAAAACCAAAGGTATTGCTCATCCCAATATTTACATCACGTTCCTGCGCTTTATTAGCTGTGAGGTTCAGTTTGGGATCAATTTCCGGGTCCAGGGTCTCCAGATTAATGGTAGGGGGTACTATGCCATTGACGATGGATAGGATCACGGCTATGGACTCAATGGCACCTGCAGCACCCAGTAGATGGCCGGTCATTGATTTGGTTGAGCTGATATTTAGCTTGTAGGCATGCTCTCCGAATACTCTCTTGATAGCTTTAATCTCAGAGAGATCACCTAGTGGCGTGGCTGTTCCATGAACATTGACATAATCTACATCTTCGGGAGCAATCTTCGCATCTCGAAGGGCATTGGTCATCACTAGCCTGGCTCCTTCTCCTTCCGGATGGGGTGCAGTCAGGTGGTGGGCATCGGCCGACATACCTCCACCGATCAGCTCGGCATAAATCTTAGCTCCCCGTTTTTTGGCATGCTCCAGTTCTTCTAGGATAAGTCCGGCCCCACCTTCACCAATGACAAAGCCGTCGCGGTTTGCATCAAAGGGACGGGAAGCAGTTTTATAATTCTCATTGTTGGTGGAGAGTGCCTGCATGGAATTAAAGCCTCCTACTCCCGGAACATTTACTGAAGCCTCCGATCCTCCTGTGATAAACAGATCTGCCACATCCAGGCGGATCAGGTTATACGCGTCGATGATGGCATTGGTGGATGAAGCGCATGCCGAAACAGTAGCATAATTGGGACCCCTGTAGCCATATTTCATGGAGAGGTGCCCTGCTGCAATATCCGAAATCATCTTGGGGATAAAGAAAGGACTGAATCTTGGAGTTCCATCACCTAAGGCGAAGTCCACCATCTCTTTAGCGAAGGTCTCAATACCCCCGATTCCGGATGCCCATATAACACCGGCACGATCCTTATCATGCTTTGCTGTGTCAAGCCCTGCATCGAGGTAGGCCTCATGGGCCGCGATCATGGCATACTGAGCATAGGGGTCCAGCTTTCGGGCTTCCTTCCTATCAAAAAAATCCAGTGGGTTATAGTTCTTAACCTCACAGGCAAACTTCGTCTTAAACTTTTCGGTATCGAAACGGGTGATGAGATCAGCCCCGCTTACTCCATTTACAAGCGCACTCCATGTATCTTGCAAATTGTGCCCGAGGGGAGTGAATGCCCCCAATCCAGTAACAACAACCCGTTTCATACCAATAAGTTTTTGAACGATAAGATAAGCTAATGCTTATTCTGCATTCTCCTCAATATACTTGATGGCGTCACCAACAGTAGAAATGTTTTCAGCTTGGTCATCGGGAATACCCATATTGAATTCTTTTTCGAATTCCATGATTAGCTCAACGGTGTCAAGTGAATCTGCTCCCAGGTCATTTGTAAAACTGGCTTCGGGGCTTACTTCATTCTCATCAACACCTAATTTGTCTACGATGATTGCTTTTACTCTTGATGCAATGTCAGACATGACTGTAAATTTAAATTAATAATATTGGTTATTTTTAACGCTGCAAAGAAATGCAAAATTCGACTATTTTCAAAAAAAAATGAAGAACATAGCCATATTTGCCTCCGGATCAGGAACAAACGCCGAAAATTTGATTCGTTTTTTTCGAACGAGTCGGTTTGGCAAGGTTCGGGTTGTGCTTACCAACCGTAAGGATGCCGGGGTGATCAATCGGGCCCAATCGCTTGAAGTTGAATCTCTTGTGTTTACAAGAGAGCAGTTTTACACTTCAAAGGAGGTGCTGGATTTGCTTGTCGAACGGGATATCGATTATATTGTTCTGGCTGGTTTTCTCTGGCTTGTGCCAGAGTATTTGCTCTTACCATTTGAAAATAAGATAGTTAACATTCATCCTGCTCTGCTTCCCAAATATGGTGGAAAGGGAATGTATGGCAGCCGAGTACACAGGACAGTGATTGAAGCCGGAGAATCAGAATCGGGCATTAGCATTCACTACCTAAACCAGGAATATGACGAAGGTGATATTATCTTCCAGGCCAGGTGTAAAATAGATTCAGACGAATCGCCAGATTCCCTTGCAAAAAAGATTCATGAACTGGAGTATGAATATTTCCCGAATGTGGTTGAAGGCTTACTCAAGGAGCTTTAACCAACTTATGGTGAAGGCCCGGGTCCATCCATAGGCCAGCATGTTCGTTTCATGTACTGGTTCCACGGGAGGAGCTTCCACTTTGAGTGGATTTACAGCACTGCCATTCTTATAGAATCTGAAATCGAGGTGCGGACCAGTTGCCAGGCCGCTGCTTCCCACATACCCGATGACATCGCCCTGCTTCACATAAACACCCTGTCTCACACCTTTCCCGAAACCGCTCAGGTGCATGTAGGTAGTGGAATACACACTGTTATGTTTGATTTTCACATAGTTGCCACCCCCTTTCTTCTGATAGCCCACTTTAGTGATCACTCCGTCGCCCACTGTATGAACCGGGGTTCCAGTGGCTGCTGCATAATCGACTCCGTGGTGCGGACGCCTGATTTTTAATACAGGATGGTACCTGGAGTGGGAAAACCCCGAACTGATCCTTGAAAACCTGAGAGGCGCCTTTAAAAAGGCCTTACGAAGGCTGTTTCCCTGTTCATCAAAGAAACTTCTGATACTGTCCTGGACAAAGGGTATCGCCCAGAAATCGGTCTCATTATGGTAAATCCATGCACCCGTTATTTTATCAATGCCCAGGGAGTTCGAATCCACATAGGACTCTTCATAGATTACCTTGTAACGATCACCCTGCTGTATTCCGAAAAAATCAATGGTCCAGGCAAAGATTTCACTTAATTCCACTGCCAGCATGGGATTGGCATCTGCTGCCAGCATCGACTCCCAAAGGGATGTTTCAATGGTACCGGAGGCCACCTTGAGTCTTGTTTCTACGGGTTTCCGTCCATTTCTGGCCCAGATGGTATCGGGATCAATACTGATAACTACAAAATTCAGATGATCCTTTTCATAGATAAAAACAGTTTCCGCGTGCAGGGGGAGTTCAGAAATGGTATCGGCCTTTGTGTAAAACAGGTAGCGGTTGCCTTGCTTTATTTTCCGCTCGTTTACCAGGCTGTCGGGAAGCAGTGATATCTTATAAATCTCCTGCATAGTTATGCCCAGGGGCTGGAGCAGGTCGGAAAGGGTCTGGTTACGACGCACCTTTCCTTCCACAATGTTATAGATGCCCAGGGGAAGACCATAAACATCTGTTACCTGAACTATTGTATCCGTATAGGTTGCTTCGATTGGTGTGGAAGCTGCTACAGGACTTGGTGTGTTTTTACAGGCGGAAAACAGACCTAAGCCGATAATCCCCACAAAAAGCAACAAGCCTGTTACCCGAATTTCCTTCCGTTTGATCATACCACGATATTGATAATCTTTTTAGGAACATGAATGAACCGCTTGGGATCAGCTCCTTCGGTCCACTTCTGAGCGGTTAGCCAGGACCTGCTCTTTGATCTCCTCTTCTGCCATATTAAGAGGAAGTAGAATTTTAAACCTGAGTTTCCCATTGATCATGACAGGATATTCGTGAGAGTCTTCCTGGAGCATGGATTCATCAAATGGGGGCCATGGTGCTTCAGCAATGGAGCCACTGTTCCCCAAAATACTCCATATCTCCTCAGCCAGGTGAGGAGCAAAGGGGCCCAGCACCCTGATGAAAGCTTCTGCACTAGTCCGGGTTATCTTACCCTTCTTTATAGCGAGATTGGTAAAGATCATCATCTGCGAGATGGCGGTGTTAAAATGAAGTGCCTCCACATCGCCACCCACCTTTTTAATGGTGGCGTGAAGCGACTTCCTTAGCTCCTGATCCTCTTCACCCTCATGGTAGTGCGATGTATCTGCAAAAAACCTGTGTACGCGGTTCAGGAAGTTGTAAACACCCTTGACCCCGTTTTCAACCCAGGGTTTTACTGCGTCGAGAGGTCCAAGAAACATCTCATAGAGGCGAAGTGAATCAGCTCCAAAAACCCTTACCACATCGTCCGGATTCACCACATTTTTCAATGATTTGGACATTTTAGCCACAATCTGAGTAAGCTTTTCGCCAGTACCAGAATGAAAAAACGAACTATCCCGTTCCTCCACCAGGTCGCTACTTACTTTGGCTCCGGCTTCAGTTTCATAAGCAAAGGCAAGGATCATCCCCTGATTAAACAGTTTGGTATAGGGCTCATCGGTAGAGACTATACCCAGATCGAACAATGCTTTGTGCCAGAAGCGGCTGTAGAGCAAGTGAAGTACTGCATGTTCAGCTCCCCCCACATAGAGATCCACCGGAAGCCAGTAGTTTTCTTTGGCTTTGGAGAAGGGCTCCTTATCATTTTTGGGATCAATGTACCTGAGGTAGTACCAGCATGATCCGGCCCACTGTGGCATGGTATTGGTTTCACGCTTGCCTTTCCGACCCTTTTCATCCGTCACGTGGAGCCATTCAGTGGCATTGGCCAGAGGCGATTCCCCATGGCTGCCCGGTTCATACTTTTCCAGTTCGGGAAGTTGCAGAGGCAGTTGGGACTCCTCCAGCAATGTAATCTCTCCATCCTCCCAGTGAATTACCGGGAAGGGCTCTCCCCAGTAACGTTGCCGGCTAAAGAGCCAGTCCCTGATCTTGTAATTGATGGCTTCAGTTCCAAGTTTATTCTGGTGCAGCCACTTTATGGTTGTTGCAATCCCTTCTTCCTTGGAAAGCCCGTTGATATCCAGTCCTGTCTCCTCCGAGGCGGAGTTTATATAGCGACCATCGCCGGTCCAGCAGGCTAAGCCCTGTATTACCTGTTCACGCAAGACTTTATCATCGGTATCCGGATCGAGTATGCAAGGAATCGAAAGTCCAAATGCGGAGGCAAATTCAAAGTCGCGGGTGTCGTGGCAGGGAACAGCCATGATGGCCCCGGTGCCATATCCCATCAGCACATAATCGGCTACCCAGATGGGGACCTTTGCATTATTTACAGGATTGATGGCATAGGTGCCTGTAAAGACCCCGCTTTTCTCACGGGAGAGATCGGAACGGTCCAGCTCCGACTTTAGTCCAGCCTGGGCCACATAGGCATCCACCGTGGATTTCTGTTCTGCTGTTGCAAATGTATCCAACAGGGGATGCTCGGGTGCAACCACCATGTATGTAGCACCGAAAAGCGTATCCGGACGCGTGGTAAATACCCGGAGGGTTTCATCGGCGCCTTCCACCTTGAAATCCACCTCGGCCCCTGTTGAGCGACCGATCCAGTTACGCTGCATATCTTTAACACCTTCCGGCCAATCCACCTTCTCCAATCCTGCCAGCAATCTTTCAGCGTAAAGTGGAATTCGAAGCATCCATTGTTTTAGATTCTTTCTTTCTACAGGATTTCCGCATTTTTCATGCGTTCCGTCATTAAGCACCTCTTCGTTGGAACAGACAATTCTGCAGTGGGGGCACCACCATACCTGTGCATCGTCGTAATAAGCCAGTCGTTTTTCTCCAATGTATTCCGTGACGGCCGCTTCTCCAGCAGCTTTGATTTCTGCAGGTATATCTAGCTCTGCAATGGGACGCCCTTTTTGAAGCTCCTCATCAAACCAGGTGTTATACAGGCGGATAAAGATCCACTGGGTCCATCTGAAATAGCCGGGATCGGTGGTATTTATCTCACGGTCCCAGTCATATCCCAATCCAAGCGATTTGATTTGTCTACGGAAATTATCACAGTTGTTTTGTGTAGTCAGCGAGGGATGGGTTCCTGTCTCGATGGCATATTGTTCTGCAGGCAGGCCGAAGGCGTCCCATCCCATGGGGTGGAGCACATTAAAACCATTCATCCTTTTATAACGGGCAACAATATCAGTTGCCGTGTATCCTTCGGGGTGACCCACATGCAAGCCCGATCCAGAAGGGTAGGGAAACATATCCAACACATAAAACTTTGGCTTTGAGAAGTCATCCTCTGTTTTGAAGGTGTGATGTTCTTCCCAGTAGTCCTGCCACCGTTTCTCAATATCTGCAAATTTATACTCCATCCTGTCAGCTTCTGATTCAGAGTGCGAAATTATAAAAAACTATTAACTTTGCGGTCCATTCTGGCTCCATAGTTTAACTGGATAGAACGTGGGATTCCGGTTCCCATGGTGGGGGTTCGAGTCCTCCTGGAGTCACA
>RCND010000842.1_pt1 | contig 17524 bp, 11 predicted proteins | sample 2041351 | NCBI WGS metagenome assembly RCND01 (sample SAMN09708230, study PRJNA481090) | Marine sediment metagenome, whole genome shotgun sequencing project. | biome: marine sediment; feature: ocean; material: sediment; isolation source: Sewage treatment plant 12B marine sediment (STP12B) ... | reverse complement strand
TAATAGGCCGCCGCCACGAGAGTTCCTGACCGGAACCAAGTTCAGGTTTTACCAAAGCCCCTTACAGCAATGTAAGGGGCTTTTTTTGTGCCACTCAACCAAAGTTCTTCAATCCCGACATCCAAAAATCGTCGGGGTTTCCTATGTGATGAAATCTAGGGTTTTAAATTTATAGCATTAGTCATTTACGAATGTGACAATTCTCATGTTTCGTGGCAAATATATGTGATATCTTGGTCTGCTTTAAAGTGATTTCCATATTAAATATCTAACATAGAAGCTTAATTAATGCATACTAAATGGACAAATTAAATCTCATTGTATTTTTCTTAATAGGTGTATTTTCCACACACGCAATTTCAGACCCACAACAGGATATTCTGCTACTTAACCACACCGGCTATGTGACTACCGGAATCAAAAAGGTAGTATTACAGACAAGATCGGATATACTCCCAAATCGGTTCAAGATTGTCAACGAGGCTGGGGACACTTTTTATTCCGGTAAATTCACTATTGGAGGGGCTGTTGATAGTTGGCATACAGGAAAGGCCTATTCTGCAGATTTTACGGTATTTGAAACTTTGGGAAAATTCCAAGTTATCGTTTATTTTAGGGGGAGGGAGCTAAAAAGTCGCTTTTTTGAGATTTCCAATACCAGTCTAGCAGAAAAAAGTTTGGCCTTGTTGCTCGATGGTTTTGAGTCGCAGCACGTTATAGACCCCTATAATGCGAAGGATAAAAAGATGTCGTTTTTTGGGGAAAGAAACGATTTTGTAAATGTAGAGGGCGGTTGGTACGATGCTTCCGGTGAACAGGGGAAGTATTTTAGCCATCTTTGTTTTTCTAACTATATGAACCCCCAGCAGACCCCTATTTTTGTATGGAACGTATTGGAGGCTGCCAGCCAGTATTCAGGTACGAACGCACAATCTAGGGAGAAAACTAAATCTCGCTTTTTAAGCGAGGCCGCATACGGGGCAGATTTCCTAGTTCGTATGTTAGATAAGGAAGGATATTTCTATTTGACAGTTTTCGCCAATTGGAGCGGAGATCCTGAACGCCGGGAAATCTGTGCCTATGTGGGACAAGATGGCAAACGTACCGCAGATTATAAAGCCGGTTTTAGGGAAGGTGCAGGTGTAGCCATCGCGGCCTTGGCCAGGGCAGCCAAGGAGAATATTTCGGGGGACTATGATCCAGCTGCCTATATAGCTGCCGCAGAAAAGAGTTTTACCCATTTGTTGGAGAAGAACGGGGAGTATATTGATAATGGCATCGAAAATATCATTGATGATTATTGTGCACTTTTGGCGGCCACCGAGTTATATGCGGCCACACGGAAAGGGGAATATCTTGAATACGCTAGGATGCGAATGCGACTACTTTCAGGTAAGTTGAAGAGTAATGGGGATTTTGATAATTGGTGGGCCGTAGAAGAACACAGTACCCGACCTTTTTTCCATGGAGCGGATGCGGGACTGCCATTGATAGCCTTGGGCAAATATCTTGAGATTGAGACAGAAGAAAGCTCAAGGTATATGGCCATTACCACCATCCAAAAATCCGTTGATTTTGAGATCAAGATCACCAAGAACGTATATAACCCATTCGGTTATCCGAGACAATATGTAAAGGCCATTAACGAAAATAGGAACAGGGCGGCGTTTTTTTTACCGCACCAAAACGAAACTGGTTACTGGTGGCAGGGCGAAAATTCACGCTTGGCCTCTTTGGCGGCGGCATTTCACATGACTATGCCCTATATGACCAAAGCCCAAAAGGTGAATGCCAAGGAATATGCGGCCAATAACTTGAATTGGATTTACGGCCTAAACCCTTATGATATGAGCATGCTAGAAGGTGTAGGATACAATAATCCGGAATACATTGAACCTGTGAACTTGAATTTCAGGGGTGGTGTTTGCAACGGTATTACGGCAGGGTTTACCGATGAGACGGATATTGCGTTTATGCCATTGCCCCAAAATGAAGATTCGGCGCAACGATGGAGATGGTCGGAACAATGGATGCCCCATGCCGCTTGGTTAATGCTAGCGGTAAGTGCTGAAGAATAAATCAAAGAATGTTATCTTTAAATGGTATTTAAATAGCCAAAACCAAAAAAATGCCCTTGAACATGAAGAGAAACTATCGTATTGTAGCCCTGATCTTGATTACCTTTTTTGTCATCTCGTTTTTGACCAATATTTTGGGAGCTTTGAACCCCAGTGTATCTAATAGTTTTGGACTTAGTGAGACCATGGCGGGTTTTCTTCCTTTTTCATTTTTTATAGCCTATGGAGTAATGTCTATACCTTCTGGTTTTATGGTTGAAAGGTATGGAGAGAAAAAGCTAATGATATTTGCTTTTCTACTTGCCTTATTTGGGGCAATCTTATTTGCGAACTTCTCGACCTTTGGGGTGTTCCTTTTTACCCTGTTTACCATTGGTACGGGAATGGCTATCTTACAGGTTGTGATCAACCCCTTACTTCGTGTAGCAGGGGGGGAAGAGCACTATGCATTTACCTCGGTCTTGGCGCAATTGATTTTTGGGGCGGCTTCTTTCGTAAGTCCACAGGTGTATTCCTGGTTGGTGACCAATTTAGACAGTCCTGAAAAACCCAGTGGTTGGTTTATTGATGTACTTTCTGGAATCGTTCCTGCCGAAATGTCGTGGGTGTCTATGTATTGGATTTTTGCTATTGCCAGTTTGGTCATGATATTTTTGATCATTACCATGACATTTCCAAAGGTCGAACTAAACGAAGAGGAAAAAATAGGATCAAAGGCTACCTATTTAGATCTCTTAAAGAATAAGACGGTAATCCTCTATTTTCTTGGAATTTTTACCTATGTAGGGGCCGAGCAGGGTATATCATATTGGATGTCAAAATTTTTAAAGGTTTATCATGGCTTTGATTACGAAACTGTGGGGGCGGCGGCTGTGGGTAATTTTTGGGGGCTGATGACGATTGGAGGTATATTAGGCTTGATCTTACTCAAGATTATGGATAGTAAAGTTGTGTTGAAGTTGTTCAGCGTCCTATCGATCATGAGCTTGGCAGTGGCCCTCTACGGTGATGCCGATGCCTCATTATATGCATTCCAGACTTGCGGATTTTTCCTCTCGGTCATGTATCCCATAATCCTGTCTCTTGGGTTGAACTCAATGACGAATCATCATGGGTCTTTCGCAGGAATTCTTATGACCGGTATCATGGGTGGTGCAGTAGTGCAGCTCCTTATCGGTTTTGTTGGTGATATGGTATCCTTGAAATTTGGCATGTTGATTAATTTTATTGCCCTTGCCTACGTGTTCAGTATTGGTGTATGGGCAAAACCTATCATAAAGAATAAAACTATTAATCTAAGAAAGAATAAAGCTTAATAAGGCGTGACGGAAACGAAGAAACTTATCGGTGTAGACCTCGGCGGCACCAAAGTAAATGTTGGCTTGGTCGAAGGGAATAGTGTTTTAGAAACCAAATATGTTAAATTGCCACAAGATGCGAAAGATGAATGGGAGGTAATCAATATCATTATTGATCTGATAAGATCGGTTTGGGCCAATAATACCATTGAAGGTATTGGTATCGGGGTCCCCAGTATTTTAGACAGGGAAAATGGAGTTATATACGAGGTGCAAAATATACCCACTTGGCAGGAAGTGCCACTGGCCGAAATATTGTTAAAGGAATTTAATGTTCCTGTTTATATTGATAATGATGCCAATTGCTTTGCATTAGGGGAACATCATTTTGGGTCTGCCAAGGATTGTAAGCATTTTGTTGGTCTATGTATAGGTACCGGAATGGGCTCGGGCATTATCAGCAACGGACGCTTGTTGGACGATGCCAATTGCGGATCTGGAGAATTCGGGATGATTTCCTATAAAGATGGGATCCTGGAGGATTATTGCAGCGGTCAATTCTTTAAAACCCATTATAATTCCAATGGGGAGGAATTAATGAAACGTGCCAATCAAGGTGATGAAATTGCAATAAAAGCTTTTGAGGAATACGGCAACCATCTAGGTAATGGTATCAATACAATTTTATATTCCGTAGACCCAAAAATGATTATCATTGGAGGTTCTGTTGTACATTCAGTGCCCTTTTTTGAAAAAAGTATGCAAGGAAGTATTCAGAAATTCGCCTATAAGAAAGTATTGGAAAATTTTGAGATCCGCTATTCCACTACCCCGAACATTGCCGTTTTAGGGGCAGCTGCTTTATATTATAATCACAAAGGTGTATTGTAGTATTTGGGAAACTGATTTCTATCCTAACGGGATTAAGCTAAATGACAGTTATGAGAAATCTTTTCGTCCTTATCCTTTTTTTTGCCTTTTCTTCTTCGAATGGTCAAAAAACAAAGGATGGGACTATTATTGGGGTGAAAATTTATGAACGACAGACCGATTATGGGCCTTTGTTTTTACAGTGGAAAGACCTAGGAATTAATACGGCCTATGTGAGCGTAGACCTGGCTTATGATATTGGTTTTAGGACGAAGGCCAAACAAGCCGATGTTGATATCTATATTATTTTCCCTGTATTTTTTAACGCTGAGGCCTTGAAAGAGCATCCCGATTGGTACGCCATTACCCAAAAAGGTGAACCAGCCAAGGAGGAATGGGTTGAGTTTGTCAATCCAGCGCATAAAACTTATAGGGCACAACGTACGGCTTTTATTGAAAAGGTGGTCAGTGAGACCAAACCCGAGGGGGTGAGCATCGATTTTATTCGGTATTTTGCCTATTGGGAAAAAATATACGAGGGCAGGACTTTGGAATCGATTCCGGATTCTAGTTTCGATACCATAAGTCTAGCTGCTTTTCAAGCAGATAAGGGCATTGAGATTCCCCAAAAATTGGTCGGTGTTCAGGAAAAATCGATCTGGATCCTGGAAAATCATCCTGATAGTTGGGCCGAATGGAAATGTGACAATATCGTATCTATGGTCAGGAATATTGTGGCTTCGGTCAAGGCCATACAACCTGAAATACGTACCAATCTTCATGCTGTTCCTTGGCGTGAGAACGATTTTGGCGGCGCCATGAAGCGCATTGTCGGCCAAGATTTGGTGCAACTCTCGAAACTGGTCGACTTTGTTTCCCCTATGTGCTATTCGCATATGTTGAAACGAGATGCCCAATGGATTTCGACTGTGGTCAAGGATTTTAAGAGTCAAATAGGCGACACTCATATTTTGCCGAGTATACAGGTGGCCAAGGCTTATTTGGAGGAGCCACTTGGGGTTAAGGAATTCGAAGGGATTGTAAAGGCCGCCCTGCAAGATCCTTCCAAGGGTGTTGTATTTTGGTCCTGGCCGCATTTGGATAAGGATCGTTCGAAAAAGGCAATTGTAAAAAAGCTGGTGAATTAATTGTTCGAGCAGTCCAATATCACAAATATCAATAATTTTAGAGTAGCTTGGGTTAAGGGGCTGTGACATGGTCTTATTATAGTCAAGAATTTTTTTGAAGAGACTCATTCTTGATCATGTCCTAAAACGGGGATTGCTAACTGCACACAAACAAACAAAAAGATCAAAAACCCCTGTATTTAGGATGATTTGGACGACAGCAACGTCATATTAATAAAGGTATTTTGGCGATTTTCAGTAAGCCCTAATTTTGGGTAAAGGACGGCCAAACGATTAATTAAACTTGGAGAAATATTATATCCTTGGCAAATCTCCATCACCTTTTAAAGGCAATTGTGATTCCCCCATTAGGTAAGCATCAACATGATAAGCAGCTTGTCGTCCTTCTGAAATAGCCCAAACAATCAATGATTGCCCTCTTCGTTGATCACCCGCAACAAAAACTCCCGGAACATTGCTCATATAATCCTTAGCTGTAGCTTTAATGTTTGTTCTTGGGTCGGCTTCCAATCCTAATTGTTCCACAATGGTCATTTCAGAGCCTGTAAAACCAAGGGCTAAAAGTGCCAATTCACATTTCCATTCTTTTTCAGTGCCTAACACTTCCTTTAGAATCGGTCGTTTTCCAGGTTCTTTGATCCATTCTACTTCATAAGTTATTAAACCCTTAAGGTTTCCGTCTTTATCTCCAATAAATTCTTTAGTAGAAATACTGAAAAAACGTTCTGCTCCTTCTTTGTGCGAAGAACTGGTGCGCAAGCGCATAGGCCAAAATGGCCATGGCTGGTCTTCTGGGCGTTCAGTAGTTGCCATTGGCATAATCTCAAAATTAGAAACGGATTTTGCGCCATGTCTAAATGAAGTGCCAATGCAATCCGATCCTGTATCACCCCCACCTATAACAACAATATTTTTATCGGTGGCCATAATTTCTTCACCTAAGTCCTTAATACCGTCTACCCGTCTGTTATTTTGACCTAAAAAATCCATAGCTTGTACCACACCTTTAAGGTCTGCCCCTTTTATAGGTAGGTTTCTCCTTACCGTTGCTCCTCCACATAGAACCAAGGCGTCAAAATCATTTTTAAGTTGATCAGCTTTGACATCAACACCGACATGAATCCCGCATTTAAATTCAATGCCCTCTTCTTCCAATACTTTTAACCTTCTATCTATGACATGCTTTTCCATCTTAAAATCAGGGATACCATATCTTAATAGACCTCCTGGTTTTTCATCCCTTTCAAAAACTGTCACTAAATGCCCAGCGCGATTCAATTGTTGTGCTGTGGCAAGACCAGCAGGTCCTGAACCGATTACAGCTACCTTTTTGCCAGTTCTAATTGCTGGAGGTTCTGCAACAACCCATCCTTTTTTAAAAGCAGTTTCAACAATATTCTTCTCTATATTCTCGATGGTGACTGGATCTTCGTTGATGCCAAGCACACACGCTTCTTCACAAGGGGCAGGACATAACCTTCCTGTAAACTCAGGAAAGTTATTGGTTGCATGTAAAACTTCTGTAGCTTTTTCCCATTTACCTCGGTATACAGCATCATTGAAATCAGGAATTAAATTTCCCAAGGGACAGCCACTATGGCAAAAGGGAATGCCACAATCCATACAACGGGCACCTTGCTCTTTCAGCGCAGACTCCTTCATTGGAAGCGTAAATTCCTTATAATTTTGTATGCGCTCCTCAACAGGAGCATATTGCTCTATTTTTCTATCGAATTCCAAAAATCCTGTTATCTTTCCCATGTTCGATTTATATAGTTTCTAACTTTTCTTTTTCTAAACGAATTAAAGCCTGCCTGTATTCCTCTGGGAATACTTTTACAAAATCAGGAAGACAATCCTCCCAATTCTCTAAAATCCTTTGAGCCAATGGACTCATTGTAACATTATAATGACTTTCTATCAACTCTCTTAATTGTGTGATATCCTGATCTTCTTCTACTGCTAATAGATTTAGAGCTTCCATATTGCACCTCTTTTCAAAGGTTTTGTTTTTGTCATAAACATAAGCAATACCACCACTCATTCCAGCACCGAAATTTCTTCCGACTTCACCGAGAATCACGGCCACACCACCGGTCATATATTCACAACCATGGTCACCAATACCTTCAACAACGGTTTTGGCGCCTGAATTTCGAACACAAAAACGTTCTCCAGCTTTTCCATTGATATAAGCTCTACCTGCTGTAGCGCCATATAAGGTTACATTGCCCGTAATTACATTATCCTCAGGAACAATGGTTGATCCATAAGGTACTCTTATCACCAATTTTGCCCCAGAAAGTCCTTTCCCCAAATAATCATTGGTATTGCCATTAACGGTCATGGTAAGACCACGAGTCGCAAAAGCTCCGAAACTTTGTCCCGCAGAACCAGTAAAATTTAATTTTATCGTATTTATAGGTAATCCTTCAGCGCCATAAACTTTTGATATTTCGTTACTCATTATAGCACCAATTGCACGATCCGTATTATGGATAGGAAAATCCAAGGAGATTTTTTCTTTCCTGAACAGAGCCGGATGTGCTTTCTCCAGAATTTCAAATTCTATTGATTTATGAACATCATGAACTTGTTTTTGTGTATTGTAAAACTTGGTCCCCTTTGGCACATCAATCTGATGAAGAATTGGGGTTAGGTCTATACCTGCAGCTTTGTAATGGTCAAGGGCCTTTTTACGGTCCAATTTTTGGACTTGCCCTACCATTTCATTTACGGTTCTAAATCCTAATTGGGCCATTATTTCACGTAATTCTTGGGCAACGAAATACATGTAATTAACCACATGCTCTGGTTTGCCTTTGAATTTCTTACGTAATTCAGGATTCTGGGTGGCAATACCTACTGGGCAAGTGTTTAGGTGGCATACACGCATCATAATACAACCAGAGGCAACCAATGGGGCAGTTGCAAAGCCAAATTCCTCTGCTCCTAAAAGACAGGCTACTGCGACATCCCTACCTGTTTTCAATTGTCCGTCACACTCTAACACAATCCTATTTCTAAGATCATTCATGACCAGGGTCTGCTGCGCCTCAGCGATTCCTAATTCCCAAGGAAGGCCGGCATGTTTTAATGACGTTAAAGGCGAAGCCCCTGTGCCACCATCAAAACCAGAGATAAGTATAACGTCAGCTTTAGCCTTTGAAACTCCCGCAGCAACGGTCCCAACACCAACTTCAGAAACCAATTTTACATTTATACGAGCTTTGCGATTAGCTGATTTTAAATCAAAAATCAACTGTGACAGATCTTCGATGGAATAAATGTCGTGATGTGGTGGTGGTGAAATCAACCCAACATAAGGGGTGGAGTTCCTTGTTTTAGCAATAGCCGGATTAACTTTTGGTCCTGGCAACTGACCACCTTCACCAGGTTTGGCCCCTTGGGCCATTTTTATCTGTATCTCTTTAGCATTGGTCAAATAATTTGAAGTAACTCCAAACCGTCCTGATGCAACCTGTTTGATGGCACTATTTCGCCAATCGCCCGTCTGATTTTTATAAAATCGTTCTGCATCTTCACCACCTTCTCCTGAATTACTTTTACCACCGATGCGGTTCATGGCAATTGCTAAATTTTCATGGGCTTCTTTACTAATAGATCCATATGACATGGCTCCAGTTTTGAAACGTTTGACAATTTCGGTCCATGGTTCAACTTCTTCCAAGGGAATTGGATCGTAATTCGAAAACTCGAACAATCCTCGAATGGTCATCAAATTTTTGGATTGTTCGTTGACCATGGCCGCAAATTCTTTGTACGTTTCAGGCTCATTTCCGCGAACCGCTTTTTGTAATTTGGCAATAGATAATGGATTGAACATATGTTTTTCACCATCTCTCCTCCATCGGTACTCCCCGCCAATCTCCAAATCCAAGTTCCCTGCTATTTCTTTTTTAGAATATGCTTTTTGATGTCTTTTGGCAATTTCTTTCTCAATTTCATATAAACCAATACCTTGAATTCGAGTTGGCGTATTCGGGAAGTATTTATCCACAACTTTTGTACTGATTCCAATACATTCGAACAATTGTGAGCCTCGGTATGAGTTTAAAGTGGATATGCCAATTTTATTCATCACTTTAAGGATACCTTTTCCGATAGCCTTATTGTAATTTTGGATAGCTTCATCAAAAGTGAACTCGGTAATGTCGTTTTCCTGAATCTGTTCAGCGATTATCTCATTGACTAAATATGGATTGATTGCGCTAGCCCCAAAACCGAACAAAAGGGCAAAATGATGTACTTCGCGTGGTTCGGCAGATTCTATGATTATACTCAACTTAGAACGATTCCCCATTCTTTGAAGACCACTATTTACATAGGCACATGCTAGTAGGGCCGGAATTGGTGCTTTTTCTTCATTAGAATTCCTATCGGATAAAATAATGATATTTGCTTCTTCGTCAATTGCTTTGGAAGCTTGATTTAATATTGACTCAAGAGCTTCTTCCAATCCATTGTGACCTCTATTAATGTCATATAAAATTGGGATTGATACAACCTTGTAATCGGGACTTGAATCGTAATTCTTGATTTTATCCAAATCCTCTTTTGAGATTACTGGATTTTGAATTTTCAGTTTTCTACAATGCTGTTCGGTTATGGTGAATAAATTGATGTCGTTACCTAATGTAAGGCTAATATCGGTTATCATCTCTTCGCGAATACCATCTAAAGGGGGGTTGGTTACTTGAGCGAACAATTGTTGAAAATAATTGTAGATGAGCTGTGGTCGTTCCGATAGCACTGCAATAGGGGTATCTGAACCCATAGAACCAATAGGTTCTTTGGCGGTCTTACCCATGGGAAGAATTATTGTATTGATATCTTCCAGCGAATAACCGAAAACAGACTTTCGTTTCTCCAAAGATGCCTCACCCAAAAAGAGTGGGCAATCATTATAGGGTATATCCCTCAGGTGGACTAAATTCTTATCCAACCATTTTTTATAAGGATGTCGTTGGGCTATTTCCTCTTTAATTTCCTCATCATTGACTATTCGCCCCTCTTGCATGTTGACCAAGAACATTTTTCCTGGTTCGAGTCTGCCATGAAACTCAACGTTTTCAGGTTCAATATCAACTACACCTGTTTCAGAGGACATGATAACATTACCGTTCTTTGTTACCGTGTAGCGCGATGGTCTCAGACCATTTCTATCCAATACGGCTCCGATAAAATTACCATCGGTAAATGGGATGGAAGCTGGTCCGTCCCAAGGTTCCATGCTACATGAATTATATTCGTAAAAAGCACGCTTGGCTTCTGACATTTCGGTATTCTTCTCCCATGCCTCTGGAACCAACATCATCATAACTTCTGGTAGCGAACGACCGGTCATTAACAATAATTCCACAACCATATCCATAGTAGCGGAATCTGATTTTCCGGGCAGGATTATGGGTAAAATATTTTTTATTTCAGGGCCGAACCAATCACTTTCCATCAATTCTTCGCGGGACTTCATTCGCGAAACATTGCCACGCAGGGTATTTATTTCGCCATTGTGACACATATACCTAAACGGTTGTGCCAAATCCCAAGTAGGGAACGTATTGGTTGAGAAACGCTGATGAACCAAAGATAATCTGGTAACTACCCTGGAATCCATCAAATCTTTATAATAAAGGCTAATGTCCTTCGGCATCAATAGTCCTTTAAAGATTATGATTTTGGTTGAAAGGCTAGGGACATAAAAGAACTTGTTTTCAGACAATTTGGAATTTAAGATGGCATGTTCCGTCACCTTTCGGGCAATAAACAACTTCAAGTTAAATTGAAAAACATCTTGTTTTTTATTCTCCTTTGCAATGAAAACCTGTTTTACAAATGGTTCGGTCTCCATAGCTATTCTACCTGGAACTGATCTATTTACTGGCACATCGCGCCATCCAAGTAAATTTAAACCTTGATTCTTGATATTCTTCTCAAACTCAGAAATACAATATTCCCTTTGATTTTCTCTTTGCGGAAGAAACACATTACTTACTGCATATTCCCCAGCTTTTGGCAATTCAAAATCGCAAACGTCCTTAAAGAAATCATGGGGGATATCAATCAAAATTCCAGCGCCATCGCCAGTCTTACCGTCGGCACTTACTGCACCACGATGCTCTAGTTTGTCCAAAATTTCCAACGCCTTATGAATAATGTCGTTAGACTTAATTCCTTTAAGACTACATATAAACCCGGCGCCACAATTATCGTGCTCAAATTCCGGTAGGTACAACCCTTGTTTTATCAAATTCATCCGATGATATTTATTTGCTTTTTGTAGGTCATATGTAATTAGCCATTCATTATTTCAGTAGGTATTCAACATTCATATGGCTCATTTCATAAATTATGGTATTTCTACAAAAATATCATATTCTATGAATATTTATCATTGATGTTATTAATTATAACAAAAAAATTCAACGTTTTTAAATATTTGTCTAAATAAACGTAATTCCGAATTTTAAAGTGGGATTTATTGTGATATCAATAAAGCAACATAGCCAAAAAATGAATATTTATTGATAAAATCACTTAAAATTAAAAACGTTCAAAAAGAATAAATCTACCTTGAAAAACCCTTTTGGGAATGAAAATTGGAGTCTTTCAAACAATGATCAAGGCAGATACTACTAACGTTTTTTGAAGTGATTAATCCCTCAAAATGCTTCTTGAAATAACGATTTTTTGGATCTCGGAAGTGCCCTCGTAGATTTGGGTGATTTTGGCATCACGCATCATACGCTCCACGTGGTAGTCCTTGACAAAACCGTTTCCACCATGAATCTGTACGGCTTCAACAGCGGTATCCATAGCTACTTGTGATGCGTAAAGCTTTGCCATTGCACTCGATAGATCGTAATTATTGCCAATGTCCTTATCAAGGGCAGCTTTATAAACCAATAGTCTAGCCGCTTCAATTTGGGTATGCATATCGGCCAACTTAAAGGCTATGGCTTGATGGTTTGCTATTTCGGTTCCAAAGGCCTTACGTTCTTTTGAATACTTCTTTGCGAGTTCATAAGCCCCTGCTGCTATTCCCAAAGCTTGGGCTGCAATACCAATTCTACCACCAGACAAGGTTTTCATGGCAAATTTAAAACCAAATCCGTCTTCGCCTATTCGATTTTCTTTAGGAACTATGACATCATTAAAGTTCAAAGAATGGGTGTCACTACCACGTATTCCCAATTTATTCTCTTTAGGACCTATTTCAAAACCATTCATCCCTTTTTCTACAATCAAAGCGTTTATCCCTTTATGCCCTTTATCTCTATCCGTCTGGGCAATTACTAAATAAACTTCTGCTGTACCACCATTGGTAATCCAGTTCTTTGTGCCATTTAAAACGTAATGGTCCCCTTTATCAATTGCAGTCGTCTTTTGGGAAGTGGCATCGCTTCCTGCCTCTGGTTCAGATAGGCAAAATGCTCCTATCACTTCACCTGTAGCTAAACGCGTTAAATATTTTTGTTTTTGTTCTTCGTTACCAAAAGCTTCCAGCCCCCAGCAAACCAATGAATTATTCACTGAAACGATAACTGAGGCTGACGCATCAATTTTCGATAATTCTTCCATAACAAGAGCGTAAGAAACCGTGTCCAATCCGCTACCACCATATTTAGGGTCCACCATCATGCCAAGAAAACCCAATTCCCCCATTTTCTTTACTTGTTCAGTAGGGAATTTTTGTGCGTCATCACGTTCAATAACCCCAGGCAACAGCTCATTTTGTGCAAAATCACGAGCGGCCTCTTGAATCATTATTTGTTCTTCAGATAAGGAGAAATCCATAAGCTAAGATTTAAATTAGACCTAACAAATATACAGTTATGTTATAAAATTCTAATTGCTTTTAAAAGTTGTTTTAGCTGATTATTTATTTTCAGTTTAGATTGGATTATGGCCATTTTTTAATTTCTGTATTTTATATTTGTTTTAAGTACTTTTTCTACTTGATTTAAACTAAGAATTATGAGACAGCATTAACCCCTATTGAGATTTATTTAAAAGAATTTGAAATTGATGTCACATAAATAGTATTAAAATCAAATAAAATGAAGAAACTTCTTCAAGCTTACGAGAAAAAACAACCGGAAATAGTCTTTAATTGGAAAGATGCTGAGACCGAGGCCGAAGGGTGGACGGTCATTAATTCACTAAGAGGTGGTGCTGCTGGGGGTGGAACAAGAATGCGCGAAGGGCTTGATCTTAACGAAGTGCTTTCCTTGGCAAAAACGATGGAGGTGAAGTTCACAGTTTCTGGTCCACCTATAGGTGGGGCTAAATCAGGGATCAACTTCAACCCTCATGATCCAAGAAAAAGAGGGGTTTTGGAAAGATGGTACCATGCTGTAGCCCCACTTTTGAAAAGTTATTACGGTACTGGAGGGGATTTAAATGTTGATGAAATTCATGAAGTAATCCCTATTACAGAAGATGCCGGTGTATGGCATCCTCAAGAGGGGGTTTTCAACGGGCATTTCAAACCCACGGAAGCGGATAAAATAAATAGGATAGGACAACTTCGTTTAGGAGTTATCAAACCTCTTGAGAGTGATGTACACTCTCCTGATGTTGCTAGAAAATATACCGTTGCCGATATGATAACAGGGTATGGCGTAGCTGAGGCAGTTAGGCACTACTATGATATTTTTGGTGGTAATGTCATGGGGAAAAGGGCAGTGGTTCAAGGTTTTGGAAACGTAGGTGGTGCAGCGGCTTTTTATTTAGCACAAATGGGAGCCAGAATAGTTGGGATATTGGATAGGACGGGAGGCGTAATCAAAGAAGATGGATTTTCTTTTGAGGAAGTAAGGGAGTTTTATCTCAATAAACATGGCAATAGCTTAATGGCAAGTGCCGATCAAATGATCCCTTTTGAAGAAATCAACGAAAAAATTTGGACCTTGCAAACTGAAATATTTGCTCCGTGTGCGGCCTCTAGGCTTATTACCAAGGATCAAATAACGAAAATGATAGATACAGGTTTGGAGGTAATATCCTGTGGGGCAAATGTTCCTTTTGCGGATAAGGAGATTTTCTTTGGACCTATCATGGAATACACCGATGGGAGAGTGAGTCTTATTCCTGACTTTGTTTCTAACTGTGGTATGGCAAGGGTTTTTGCCTATTTCATGGAAAAAAGAGTAGGAATGGATGATGTTTTGATATTTAAAGACACTTCGGATACCATCAGAAAGGCAATTTTGAATATCTTTAAGCAAAATCATACAAAACTTAATCTGAGCCAAACCGGATTTGAAATAGCATTGAAACAATTAATATAAACCAAACCAACTGAATATGGAGACCATTATTATCATTGTATTTTTAGCTGGATACCTAGCGATAACTTTAGAGCATAATCTAAAAATTGACAAACTGATTCCAGCCTTGGCCATGATGGCCATCTTATGGGCCATAATTGCTTTGGCACATATGGATGTATTTGAGGTTAACGCGGAATTGCGTGAGCTTGAACCGACTCATATTGATGAGATTCTCTTGCACCATTTGGGAAAAACCGCAGAAATATTGTTCTTTTTGCTGGGTGCAATGACCATTGTGGAAATCATAGATTATTTTGATGGTTTTGCAACCATAAAAGGTTTTATTAGAACTACGAGCAAGCGAAAACTCCTTTGGCTGTTTTCTATTTTGGCCTTTATACTATCAGCGATAATAGATAACCTAACTGCTACTATTGTTTTGATTACCATTTTACAAAAGGTTATAAATGATAGGAATACAAGATTGTGGTTTGCTGGTATGATTATCATTGCCGCTAATGCGGGAGGGGCATGGTCACCTATTGGGGATGTTACCACGACCATGTTATGGATAGCTAATAAGGTATCGGCCATGGAGTTGATAAAGCATGTTTTGGTTCCTTCAATTTTGTGCATGGTAGTACCTGTTTTAGTTGCCAGTAGATATAAGGCCTTCAAAGGAAATATTGATAGCGCTTTGGAACAAGAAGTTCAGAAAAACAAATTTGGACCCACCATGTTATATCTTGGGTTGGGAGCTATAGTTTTTGTTCCCTTCTTCAAAACAATTACCCATTTACCCCCTTATGTAGGTATGATGTTATCTTTGGCAATCGTAGCCACTTTTGCAGAAATATACAGTAAAACAAAATTCAGTATTTCAAATGTTGAGAGTGAAGATCATGATACCACAGGGCATCATAGTCCAGTACATGCATCATTATCTAAAATAGAATTGCCAAGTATCTTATTCTTTTTAGGAATTTTGCTGGCGGTTGCAGCATTAGAATCTCTTGGATATCTGTTTAATTATGCAGGAAGCCTTAACGAGGCCATACCAAACACCGATATAGTTGTCTTGTTGTTTGGCGTGGGTTCAGCGGTAATTGATAATGTACCTTTGGTAGCGGCAAGTATGGGTATGTTCTCTGAAAGTATGGATAATCCGTTATGGCATTTTATTGCATATTCTGCAGGTACAGGTGGTAGTATGTTGATAATTGGGTCTGCTGCTGGTGTTGTTGCCATGGGTATGGAGAAGATTGATTTCTTCTGGTATTTAAAGAAAATAGCCTTCTTGGCCTTCATAGGATTTATAGCAGGAGCAATTGCCTTCGTTTTCATGCGTGATTTTGTGCTTCACGGATAATTTTATCGATAAAACACCGTTATTAAGGCAAATTAAAGAAGAGAAACTATATGTCATTATTACAAGATCTTGCGCAAGACCCTGAAGTGGGTAATGTTATATCTGAAGAGAAAACCCTCTCGGTCATGGATTTGATTTTAAGTGGCGGTACGGGAAGTATTGTTATTATATCAATTTTATTCGTTTTATTATTTGTCGCATTGTATATCTATTTTGAGCGAATCTTCGCCATAAAAGCTGCTTCAAAAATCGATAAAAATTTTATGAACCAAATTCGGGACCATGTTACCAGTGGTAAATTAGAGGCTGCAAAATTATTGTGCGCCCAAACAGATTCGCCAGTGGCCCGGTTAACTGAAAAAGGGGTGTCACGAATAGGTAAACCATTGGATGACATCAATACAGCAATAGAGAATGCCGGGACCTTGGAGGTTTATAAGTTGGAGCGAAACGTAAGTGTATTAGCTACCGTTGCAGGCGCAGCTCCGATGATTGGATTCCTTGGTACTGTAATTGGTATGATTTTGGCATTCCATGAAATGGCCTCGAGCGGCGGACAAGCTGAAATGGGTTCATTGGCAGCAGGTATTTACACCGCAATGACGACTACGGTTGCAGGTCTAATAGTTGGAATTATCGCTTATATTGGTTATAACCATTTGGTGAATAGGACCGATAAGGTTATCCATAAAATGGAAGCCAATGCTGTAGAATTCTTGGATCTGTTGAACGAACCGCTTTAGTCTTTAACTATGAAATTAAAAGGAAGAAATAAGGTAAGTCCAGACTTCAGCATGTCGTCTATGACTGATATCGTTTTCTTGTTGTTGATATTCTTTATGTTAACGGCAAATTCGCCCAATGCGTTGGATTTGTTGTTGCCAAAGGCGAAAGGTAAGTCAACGAATACCCAAAATGTTTCGGTTAGCATTAATAAAAACCTGGAGTATTTTGTAAATAATGAGAGAATCAACGGAGAATACATTGAAATTGAATTAAAAAAGGCACTAGAAGGAAAGGAAAAACCCGTAATAATCCTAAGGGCGGAAGAGAGCGTTGCCATTAAAGAGGCAGTAAACGTTATGGATATTGCCAATAGGAACAATTATAAGGTTATTTTGGCCGTGCGACCCAACTAATGCCAGTTAAGCATTAATACGACGCAAATAATTTGCTTCTTTTTCAGTTATACCTGCCTGTCGGCAGACAGGTTTCTCCAACAAAGAATACCGTAGCTTAGGCTATGCTTTTATTTTTTGTATCATCTAAACAAAAAATAATTCAAATTGATAATACGACATTTTAAAACGTAATTGGCATAATGTCATTTTTAGATACGAGACACAAGAAAAAATCATTTACACTTACAACAGCCTTGTTAAGTGTACTTCTACTTTTGCTTTTTTATATAGGGTTAACCTACATGGATCCACCCATTGAGAATGGTATCTCTGTGAATTTTGGA
>RCND010000841.1_pt1 | contig 17538 bp, 13 predicted proteins | sample 2041351 | NCBI WGS metagenome assembly RCND01 (sample SAMN09708230, study PRJNA481090) | Marine sediment metagenome, whole genome shotgun sequencing project. | biome: marine sediment; feature: ocean; material: sediment; isolation source: Sewage treatment plant 12B marine sediment (STP12B) ... | reverse complement strand
ATCTACTATTATGGTGTTTTTAGTAAGTAAAAATTCATTTTCACCAACCCTCTTTACGGCATCACATGAATTGAATAAGGTGATTAATCCTAAAAATAATGATATTTTTGTGATGGTTCGGGTCAAGCGATTTATTTTATACAATTTCATCTGTGGTAAAATTATATATCAGATGAAATCCAGTCATATGCATAGTGTAGTAATCCAATAATTGTACCTCATTTCAAAAATACTATATTTTGGTTAGCAAAAGTCAAATAAAATTGATAACGAGTTTACATAAAAAAAAGTTCCGTGATAAGGAGGGGCTTTTTATCGCTGAAGGGCCTAAAGTAATTTCAGAATTAATCGATACAGGGTTAGAAATACATTCCCATTTTTCAACGTTGATTTCTGAAAATTCATCTAAAAATTTTTTTCATATAACAGAGGGGGAGCTTAAGAAAATAAGCACCCTTAAAACTGCGAATACCGCCGTTGCAATTTTTAAAATTCCAGAGCAAAAAGCTACTTCTTCTGAAGGGTTAATCTTAGCAATGGATGCCATTCGGGATCCAGGAAATTTAGGAACAATAATTAGACTAAGTGACTGGTTTGGAGTTGCTAAATTAGTATGTTCATTAGACACCGTTGATTGTTATAATTCGAAAGTGGTGCAGGCGACAATGGGTTCTATAGCAAGAGTTAGTATTCAATATTGTGATCTTTCAGAATATTTAATAAATGCATCATTACCTATTTACGGTGGAGTTTTGAATGGTGAAAATATATATACTTCGGAAATGCCTAAAAAAGCGATTGTGGTTCTAGGGAACGAAGCCAATGGGATTTCAGATCAAATAATGGCCCTTATATCAAATAAGATTACCATTCCTCAGTTTGGTGCTTCACAAAAAACGGAGAGTTTAAATGTAGCCACAGCAACGGCAATATTATTAAGTGAATTTAATCGTTAGAATAACCCAAGGCTCTGCCTCCAGTTATTTCACTAGATCTACTGAAACGTAAAATTAACAACCCATGCTCTTGTAGACATTTTAGAAATGTTGCCTGTCCATGGACTATTGGCACTATTATCTTGTATAAGCTCATTACTAGTAGCAAATAAGCCCCTTATTGAAGGAGTAAATTTAAAATAGAAGAGGTAAAAATCAATCCCAAACCCAAGTTCATAATAGCTGGTGTTATTTTTACTTCGAAATTCACCTTCAAAATTGTCATCAGGATTTTTCTCGTTACTCGATAAATTTAAAGAAGTGGAAATTCCAGCAACAACGAAAGGTTTGAAATTGTTTAAGCGTTTAGTAGAGATTTTTACCAATAGAGGTATATGAATATACGTGGACTTTACTTCTCTTAAAAAATCTTTTTCCTCTTCAAAGCCTGGAAAAATGAGGTTTCGTTGAGTGAAATACAAACCTGGTTCCAAACGCAGGTTAATGTATTTATTAATGCGCAGATCTCCAATAAGCCCTACATTAAAACCTGATTCTCCTTCAACGATAATGTCGGTTTCAGTATTTCCATTCTCTTCGATATAATCAAAATTGAAATCATAATTATTAAAACCAAGGAAGTAACCCCAACTAAGCAATTTATTATCAAAGGTTTCCAAATTAGTCAATCTTTCTTTGCTAAATAACTGAGCGTTTGCACTTTGTGCAAAAATCAAGACTATTATTATAAAGAGCAGTTTTTTCATTTTTATTTGGTTGCGGTATATATAGTTGCAACCCCAAATGTTTGCGGTTTATTTTCCACTTCTATAAACCCACTTTTTCTTAAAATATTGTTGAGCTCATTGCCAAAAGGGAAAAGTGAAGCGCTTTCACTTAAATATGAATATGCTACCTTATCCTTAGAGAAAAGTTTTCCTATTAGCGGAAGGATGCGACGCGAGTAAAAGTGATATCCTTGTTTGAATGGTGATTTGGTAGGTACTGAAGTCTCCAAGATTACGAAAAGACCGTTTTTTTTCAACACCCTATAGATTTCTGAAAGTCCTTTTTCTAGATTTTCAAAGTTGCGAATTCCAAAAGACACTGTGACCACATCGAACAAATTATCTTCAAAATCTAGGGCTTCAGAATCTCCTTGAACAAATATCAGTTTTTCTGAAATTTCGCTGCCAGAGATTTTCTTTTTTGCCATACTCAGCATTCCTTCAGAGAGATCCAAGCCTATTATTCTATTGGCCTGAGTTGCTGTGGCAAATTTTATAGCTAAGTCACCAGTACCTGTAGCAATATCTAATATGCTTTCTGGATTTCTATCAGTCACCATTTTGACAACTTTCTTGCGCCACTTGGTATCTGTACCCAAGGAAATAACACGGTTGAGATGGTCATAATTGCCCGAGATAGTATCGAACATTTGCTCCACTTGTTCTTTCTTATTAAGAGAAGAGTTTTTGTATGGGGTAACTTTTTTTTTCATAATAACGGATGCAAATCTACATATTTTTTATTATTGATTTAGTCAATTTCCGAAAATAGATAATTGTTAGATATAAGGACGATGTAGTTTAAATTGAATAGCTTTGCATATAGTTTTTCGTAATAAGTAATATGAAAATAATTATAGCCGGTGCAGGGGAGGTAGGGTTTCATCTTGCGAAACTCCTTTCTTTTGAATCTCAAGATATCACCCTAATAGATACAAACAGAGATTCTCTTGCTTATGCGGACTCGCATTTGGATATTCGTGTGGTTCGCGGCGACGCAACTTCAATTTCTATATTAAGAGATTCTAAAATTCAAGGAACAGATTTAGTTGTGGCTGTAACTTCTAGTGAAACCACTAATATTACTGTTTGCGTGCTTGCTAAGCAATTAGGTGCCAAGAGAACAATTGCTCGGATATCTAATACCGAATTCATTGACAAAAAGGATGAGGTAGGGTTTACAAAATTTGGAATTGATGAATTGATTTCTCCAGAGTCGTTGGCCGCAGATGAGATAGGATTGTTACTTACTCAAAGCGCCTTTAATGATACTTATCAATTTGAAGGTGGTGCACTTACTATGATTGGACTTATCTTATCCAGAACGGCATCGTTTGTTGGCAAAACGGTGAGTGATCTAGGGAAAAAGTTTCCAGATTTGGAGTGTGTCCCTGTTGCTATTCAACGCTTTGGAACCCAATATACTGTGATTCCCAAAGGAGATACACAGTTTAAGGATGGAGATCAAGTTTATTTTATTACGACACCAGCAGGTGTTGGTGAAATCTATAAACTAACTGGTAAAATTCATAAGGATATAAAAAACGTAATGATCCTTGGTGGGAGTAAAATTGGACATAAAACGGCAAAAGATTTATGCAAATCAAGTTTTAAGGTAAAACTAATTGAAAAGGACAAAGAGAAGGCCTTTGAGATTGCGGATCAGATTCCAGGGTGTCTTGTTATTAACGGTGATGGCCGAAATGTTGAAATGCTTATTGAAGAGTCGCTCAATGATATGGATGCCTTTATATCCGTAACTGGAAATAGCGAGACCAATATTATGTCCTGCCTTGTGGCTAAGTCTAAAGGGGTGTTAAAAACAATTGCGCTTGTTGAAAACATGGATTACTTTCAATTATCTCACTCCATTGGAATTGACACTTTAATCAATAAGAAGCTTCTAGCTGCTAATAATATATTTAGATACGTTCGTAAAGGCGAAGTTGTCGCCATGACGAAACTGAATAATATGAATGCCGAATTACTTGAGTTCATCGTTTCTTCATCTTCAAAAGTTTGTAATAAAGTTATTAGAGATATTGATTTTCCGAAATCTGCTATCATTGGGGGGGTTATTAGGAATGATATTGGCCTTATCGCATTAGGAGATTTTAAGATAGTAGCAGGAGATCGGGTTGTTGTATGTTGCCTTCCTCAATCTATTAGCAAGGTTGAAAAACTTTTCATTTAATGAGTTCTTTTAGGAAGCTTAATTATAAAATCATATTTCATTTAATGGGATTGCTGTTATCTGTTAACGGCGCTTTCATCTTAATTTCTGCATTGGTTAGTTATTTGTACAAAGATGGCGTGGCTCTCGAAATGCTGCTGGCAGGTATAGTAGGATCTTCAATTGGAGGGTTCGTTATGCTATTAACTAAAAAACATAGAAAGGAGATCAACAAAAGAGAAGGATATGTAATTGTAACTTTTGGTTGGATCTTTATGTCATTAGTTGGTACACTTCCATATATTTTTACAGGGGCAATTCCAAGTTTTACCAACGCTTTTTTTGAAACAATGAGTGGTTATACTACCACTGGTGCAAGTATATTAAACGATATTGAGAGCATTCCTAAAGGTGTGCTTTTTTGGCGAAGTACAACGCATTGGATTGGAGGTATGGGGATTATTGTCCTTGCAATAGCTATTTTACCTCTCTTGGGAATTGGTGGTATGCAATTGTTCACTGCTGAAGCACCTGGACCTGGTGGCGATAAATTACATCCAAGAATTACAGATACTGCAAAGCGGTTGTGGTTAATTTATGTTGGGTACACCATCGCTGAAACTGTATTGTTAAAGGTAGCCGGGATGGATTTCTTTGATGCAATTAACCACTCTTTAAGTACCATAAGTACAGGAGGTTTTTCAACTAAGAACGCCAGTATGGCTTATTGGAATGATCAACCAATTATTCAATATATCGTCATGGCGTTTATGTTTCTCGCCGGGACAAATTTTGTATTAAGTTATTTTGCTTTTAAAGGAAAATTTAGTAAAATAATTAGAGACGACGAGTTTAAGACCTATTCACTTATGATAATAGGTTTTACAATTGTGGTTGCATTGCTAATCTATTTTCAAGCCGATGTATCAAGTTCGAGTATTTCCCATCCATTTGTTTGGGGTCCTTTCGAAAGTGCTATACGTCATGGTTTGTTTCAAGTATTGGCAATCATTACTACTACCGGATTTGTAAGTGCCGATTATACCCTATGGACACCTTTTTTAACTATTTTATTTTTAGGGCTTATGTTCCTTGGAGGGTCGGCAGGATCTACTGCAGGAGGTATTAAAGTGATGCGTCATTTAATAATGATCAAGAATGGGATACTGGAATTTAGACGTACACTGCATCCTTATGCTATTTTACCAGTACGTTATAATGATAAGGCTATTCCGCAACCTATTGTTTTTAACATATTAGGATTTTTTATTCTCTATATGCTCTCTTTTATTATCGGGACTCTTGTCTTTTCTTGGCTAGGATTGGATTTTAAAACTGCCTTGGGCGGTGCAGCATCAACATTAGGAAATGTAGGTCCAGCTATAGGTGATCTGGGGCCTGTAAACAACTACAGTGGTTTACCAGATGCAGCAAAGTGGTGGGCAGCATTCTTAATGCTTATTGGGCGTCTAGAGTTGTTTACCGTGTTAATCTTATTGACGCCGTTCTTTTGGCGTAATAGATAGTGTCGATGTATTTTTATTAGATTGAGTTTATCTTCGGAAAGTTCTTCAGTAATATTGATTTTATATCCTGAGACAATTGCCAAGTCTGAATCGATTCTAGTAAATTAGGATCTATTTTTATTTGCCTTCAGAAGTAATGTCTTAAAAACAGCCTATAGTATATATCGATTCTGGGAAACTTACTTAGAACCAAAAAAAAGCCCGAAACAAAAATGCTTCGGGCTTTTAAAAACATAAACGTTATATGTTATTCAACAATAATCCGTTTAACTTTTCCTAACTCATTGTTACCTACTTTAACCAAGTAAACTCCTTGAGCTGCATAAGACATATCTAAATTATAAGAATATCCTTCACCGTTATTTTCTAATCTGTAATAAGTCAATCTCTGACCTAATACATTATATACAGATAGCTCTAGTGTCTCAGTAAAAGAAGTAGTTGCTAATGAAACATCAAAAATATTGTTTCCATTGTTTACAACGATAAGCTCCGAGTTACTTAAAGCGTTATCATTTAAACCTAAAGATCCAATATTTGCTGAATAGTCTTCTGTTTCACCAAATGATGTTTCTTCACAAGCGTCAGCAGGAACAGGAGCATTCCAGTTCGATTTTGCACGCATTATGTGTTGTCCCAAAGCTGCAGTGGTTGGTACTACTAAATCCATAGTTTCAGTATAAGTACCACCAGCTTGACCATTTGCAATTTCGTAATTGTCAACTACTAACTCGTCTGAAGTAAAAACAAAGTCATCATTGAAGTCAATCCATACATTCACAAATTGATCTCCATAACCTGTAGTAATCGTCAAAAGCTCCGTAGCACCTACGTTTAAATCTGCAATTTGAGCAGTAAAGTCTGCATAACCTTCACAACCCGATGGATTGTTAATGGTAGTTACGCTAAACAACTGAAAACCATCACCAAATGAACAGTCCATAGTCGGTTGACAATTAGCATTTAATACAACAACAGCTACTTCATCGTTAGAAGTGTCACTATCCCCCGTAAGAGAAGTTGTTGCGCTAAGGTTATAGCTTCCGAAGGCAGACAAATCAGCTGTTTGAGTAAACGTATACGTCATTGAATCATTACCAGCTAGCGGTCCGGGTACAACTTCTGTTACAGGAGTTCCTTCAAGATCATACGTTAAATCAAAATTAGATTGAGCTGCTCCTCCAAAATTATTAACAGTTACCGTTACTGCTTCAGTTCCTGTTAAATTAGTTCCAGAAGTAGGAGATGTAATTGCAGTTGCACCAAGATCATCTGGTTGTAAATGAGTAACGTCAGATGAAGTAGAATCATTCGAAGTGTCCTCATCACCAGCTAATACAGTAGCGGCTACAATAGTATAAGTTTGACCTACAGTAGACATGTCAGCTGTTGTTGCGAATGTATGTTGTGCTGTTGTAGCAGATGCAACAGTTCCAGCAAATGCCTCAGTAATAACTGCTCCGCCGTCAACTTGATAGGTAACGTTAAATCCGCTAGCAGCCGTTTGGCCATAATTGAAAATAGTTACAGTTACAGTTTCAGCAGCAGTTAGAGTTCCCGTTACAGGAGTATCAATATTAACTACACCAGAATCTATATTGAAGTTAGGTGCAATTTGGAATACTCCAACAACACCTTTTCTTCCGCTGTTAAAATATTCATTGATAAACCAAAATTCCTTATCACCCGTAGGATCAATATCTATTTTACTATAATCACCATATCGCGTGCTAGGAATATTTCCACTACCATTTTGAATAACTTCTTCTGCAATCGTCATGGTATTTATTGGGTCATTTGCAAACCTTCCTGTATAATAAGAACTAATAAAATCAGTAGTTGGAGTAGTAGGTCCTGACATAGATGTATAACCCATACCAATATTACCTTGAAGGTCCATCATCATACTTGCATGCCAAGCATGTCTTCCATCTGGTGCTGTATAAGTTCCTTCTTGAAAAATCGACCAAGGTTGCCCATCAGATGGCTGGCGTAATTCGAACCAACGTATTCCTGCAAGTTCTCCACCTGAAGCGTCTGTATCAACAACAAAGTTAAACACAGCTGAATTATGCCCACCAAATTTTCTGAATTGCGCCTGGTTCATGATAGTAGCTTGAAGTGCATCTACAGAGGATCCACCGTTTGGTTGATCTAAGTTTACAAAACTTCCTCCGTCAAAAACCGAGATAAAAGGAGTTGTTGCTATCTCAACTGGAGCAGAGATAGTTGAATTCCCAGGAGTAACCCAGTCAACATCTATTGTCCAAAGCTTAACGTGGTCGTTTGCAACACCACCCCAAGCATCATCCTGTAAGTAAATAACTGGTAATCCTCCCGCAGCAGGCATATTGTCATCAGTTACGTTAAGTGCTTGTGGGCTGTAAAAACCACTAGTAACTATACCAGGCAAGTTAAATCCTTGAACTCCAGCTGCTGGGTTACCTGCAAGCATTTCAGTTCTATCCATCGCCCAAACTTTATTTGCAGAAGTAGTATTATCAGTTAGGTAGTAACCATCACTCCAAACTGATAATTTTTGATAATCATTTATTGAACCGATAGAGTAAGTAAACCATCCATCATTAACTGGGTCAGGACCATCAGATACTGCAATCTGTGCTCCACCACCTAAGAATGTAATTACCCATCTGTCTGCAGCACTATCATATGAAGCAGTAAGGTCACAACAACCACCACTTGGGAAAATTGCCGGGTTAGGAGCTATTTGACCTGTTAGAGCAACACCTGCTTTATCATAAATAATAAAACCAGTATTAAATACAACAAAAACGTGATTTGGACCAACTGCCATAGATGGATCGGATGGAGTCGAACCTGAAGTGTAAGCGTCAAAAACTAAACTTGGAGCTTTTCCTTGAAGTTTTTGTGTCAAAGGATCTTGATTTCTTACGAAGTAATCGTCCTCCGTTTGAGGGTCCTTTCCAATAATCACTTTGTTACCAGAAGAACGTCCGTCTTGTGCTTCACCTATTGAATGAGGTGCAGCTGGAAGATCCGCCATTCTAGACGCAAGTGATTGTACATATTCCATGGAAGTTACAGTACCAATATAGCTGGCACCTTCACTACCATTTTCTTGTGCGTTTGCCGTAAAGACAAATGCAACGAGTAAAAATGATAAGTAGATTTTTTGTTTCATAATAGAAATTTAGAAATTAGTTTTTAGTTAAGATTTATATTAAATAATCAACTTCTAAAATTAACACCAATTATTGAAACTACCATATATTATAGGCTAAATTTAAAAAGTTAATATACTGAAAAACAAATGAATAATAATTAATACCCTGTTGAATTACTAGGGTAAGTGTTTTTTGAAGAAAAAGTATTCAGGTGCTAAATTCCAAAATCTTTCGGATTTTGGCAACTGTTCAAATGGAATTAGAATTCTTAGTTAGAAAGAACTTCCTTAATTCGTTTCATAGCTTCCTTGATATTATCTTCTGAAGCTGCATAAGATATTCTAATACAATTTGGATCGCCAAAGGCTTCACCTGTTACAGTTGCAACTCCTGCTTCTTCCAAAAGAAAGAGCGAGAATTCAGAAGCCGATTGGATGAGGTGTCCGTTAAGGGTTTTGCCAAAATAATAAGAAATATCTGGAAATACGTAGAAAGCTCCCTCAGGTTCATTGGTCTTAAAACCCGGGATGTCTCCAAGCAAATTTAAAATTAGAGTGCGCCTTTCTTTAAAGGCATCAACCATAAACTGAATTTTACTTGGTGGATTTTCCAATGCGGTTATTGTAGCCCGCTGTGCAATACAATTGGCTCCGCTGGTAATTTGTCCTTGCATTTTGTTACAAGCTCTCGCAATCCATTCCGGACCTCCAATATAGCCAATTCTCCAACCCGTCATAGAATAGGCTTTAGAAACTCCATTCACAACAACAGTCTGGTCATACATATCCTCAAATTCGGCAATTGAGTTGTGTTTGCCAACAAAATTGATATGTTCATAAATTTCATCACTGATAACAATTATATTCGGGTATTTTACTAAAACATCTGCCAACGCCCTTAACTCTTCTCTACTATATACAGACCCGCTTGGATTACAGGGTGAACTATAAATAAGCATTTTTGTTTTTGGTGTTATTGCTGCTTCAAGTTCTTGAGCCGTAACCTTGAAGTCATTTTTAATAGAAGTTTTTATTTTAATTGGAACACCACCTACCAATTTAGATATATCTGAATAGCTTACCCAATAAGGAGCTGGAAGCAAAACCTCATCGCCTTCATTTAACAGAACCATCGCAAGATTTGCTAGAGACTGTTTAGCCCCTGTTGACACAACAATTTGACTAGGGGAGTAGGTTAGATTATTATCACGCTTAAATTTTGTTATTATTGCCTGTTTTAATTCTCCATATCCATCAACGGGCGTATACGAATGATAATCATCATTTATTGCTTGGACGCCAGCTGCTTTCACAAATTCAGGAATAGTGAAATCAGGCTCTCCTAAGCTAAGTCCAATAATATCTTTACCTTCTTCTTTTAGTTCACGAGCCTTTGCGGCCATGGCTAAAGTGGCAGAAATCGCCATTTCATTAACTCTGTTTGATAATTTTGAATTCATTTTTAAACTGTGGCGGCTGCGGGATTTAGCCCCATTTGTTTTAAGTGTTTAAAATGTGCAATAAGAGCTTTTCTAGTAGTCTTGTATTCGTTATAAGGCAGGTTGAACTCTTTGGCAGTTTCCTTTACTATTTTAGATAGTTTAGTATAGTGTACGTGACTTATATGCGGAAACATGTGATGTTCTACTTGATGGTTCAAGCCTCCGGTAAACCAATTCATTATTTTATTTTTGTTTGCAAAATTAACGGTTGTAAATAGCTGATGAATTGCCCAAGTATTCTTCATCGTACCCGACTCGTCTGGGAGATAAACTTGTGCATCTTCCACAACGTGGGCGAGCTGAAATACAACACTTAGAATGACTCCTGCCACATAATGCATAATGAAAAATCCTATTAATATTTTCCACCAAACAATGTTAAAAAATAGGATTGGAATTACGATCCATAATCCAAAATATATAATTTTAGTGATAATTAATATACTCCATTGTGTTGAAGGATTTGGAAATTCCCCGAAAGACAATTTGCGTTTTAAATAACGATAGGTCTGCTGAAAATCCGTGGTGAGAGCCCAATTGAACGTAAGTAAACCATATAAAAACACGCCGTAATAGTGCTGAAATTTATGAAATCTATGCCATTTTGCGTGTTTTGAAAATCGCAGGACTCTTCCAGCTTCCAGATCTTCATCATGACCGTGTATATTGGTATATGTATGGTGTAATACATTGTGCTGTACTTTCCAGTTATACGCATTACCTGCTAAAAGATAAATACTGCTTCCTAAAACTTTATTAATCCATTTTTTCGATGAATAAGCACCATGATTAGCATCATGCATCACATTCATTCCAATCCCTGCCATTCCAATTCCCATTACTACAGTTAGAATTAACTGCACCCAAGTTGGTAAACTCAATGTAAGGAATAAGAAGTATGGAACTAGGTAAATGGAAAACATTATTATAGTCTTTAGATGTAATTTCCAATTACCACTACGAGCTATATTGTTGTCTTTAAAGTAGCCATTTACACGCTTATTTAGTGTTTTAAAAAAATTCGTAGAATCTTTTCTTGAAAAAGCTATTTGTTTATTTACCACAGTAATATTCTTTAAAATTATTACATAATTCAATTGTGCAAAAATACATATCTATTTGTTTAAAATACCTGATCGATATCATAAATTTATTAAAGAAAACCTATTTTTACGGTTGATAACTTGATATGGAACTACTTTTTAAATACTTCCCGGAACTCTCGGTAGAGCAACAAAGTCAATTTGGAAAACTGGCCGAACTCTACAAGGACTGGAATCAAAAAATAAATGTGGTGTCAAGAAAAGATATAGATGAGCTTTACTTAAGACATGTGCTGCACTCCTTAGGAATTGCAAAAGTGATCTCTTTTCTACCAGATGCCAGAGTTTTGGACGTAGGGACAGGAGGTGGATTTCCAGGGATTCCGTTAGCCATATTATTTCCTCAAACTCACTTTCACCTTGTTGATAGTATCGGTAAAAAAATAAAAGTTGTTGAAGAGGTTTCTAAAGGTTTAGGTTTGGAAAATGTTAGGATTACAAACGCTAGAGTTGAAACAGTAACAGATCAATACGATTTTATAGTAAGCAGAGCAGTGGCTCAGATGGAAACTTTTGTTCACTGGGTCAAAGGGCGTATAGCAAAGGAAAATAAACACGAGCTAAAAAACGGGATACTCTACCTAAAGGGAGGAGATCTCGAGGAAGAACTCTCGCTCTATAAAACTGTCAAGATTTTTTCTTTGAATAATTTCTTCGAAGAAGATTATTACGAGACGAAGTGTGTGGTACACTTGCCTATGAAATACAAAGGCTAGTTTTTGTAAAATAAAAAATGCCTATCAACAAAGTCAATAGGCATTTTTTCAAAATATGTATCTACTATCCTTTAATGAACTTGCTGACTTTAACAGCATTTCCATTAGTGATTTTCACGAAGTAAGTTCCTTCTGTAAATTGAGAAACCTGAATCTGCTCTTCAATAGAAATATCATTCTTAGTATACAATACTTGTCCTAAGATATTGTAAACCTCAACAGTCGAATTTTCAGCATTCTTAATATTCAACACTGAAGTTGCAGGATTTGGATATATACTTAATCCTTCAAAATTATTGTCGTTTATGCCCAGAACTCCGTTTGAATTGAAATCACTGCTTTCTCCAAAGCCAAAGTCTCCAGTACTTTGATAAAGTATTTGACTGTCACTATCATACATCACTACCGAGCTACCTCCATTTCCGTTAGCACTGCGAACTTCAAATTTATGGCAGTCTGCGCTAAAAGAAAGCGGAAGATTATAAGATGTATTGTTCGTGTAAGGCCCACCACTATAAATTACGGTTCCTCCCGCAGTTGTAATGTCCCAGGTAATCTGAGATCCATTCGTTCCAGAATTTAATATTAGCGTCGCACTGCCAGTTGCAGTAACGGCATTATCGAAAGTTCCAGAAGCAGTGTTATTTGCATTATTATCATCATCTCCTAAGGTCACTTCAAATGTATTTCCTGCAGGGTTAATTGTATAAGAAATGGCAGGTAATTCAATAGTCTCATTCAGTAATGAAGTGATATTTCCAGTCCAATTATATGTTTCAACCGGTCCTGAATTCACAGAATAATCAATTGATAAAGAAGTGATAGGGTCACTTCCCGAGTTTTGAACATTTACAGATGGAGTAATGTCAAAACCACATTGATCATCAACTTCTTCTACATATCTAGCAAAGGCATCGTTTGCATTCACAAAACCAGAATAGGTTGGATATGTGCCAGCGCCACTAACAATTTGCTGATGTGTTTCGGTTATAAAAGCAACGACTTCTAAATCTGCCAATTCAACTTCAACCCCGTTATAGTCTGCTGGTATTGGATATACCATTGTTTCATCTACGAAAGTATTCGTTGTTGTTGTAGGAATAGAAATTCCCCACTGACCTGTAACCATATGTACTAGTCTATGCATATGAACATAGTTGTTCCCTACATTACCGCCCGTTTGAGGGCCTGTGGTGTTATTCTGAAGTAAGGCAACGTTCAAAAGATTTGTACCCTCTGGGCTATTACCTGTATAGAATCCCTCAACGTGAACCGTTAATTCATTCGTCTGAACGTTAATATCTGCTTCAACAGCAACATTCACATAAGATCCGTCTGCCAAAACTTGATTCGATGCGTTTGCCCAAGATCCACGGCTCATTGCTGTCGATCCAGCTGATCCTTGCTCTAGGCCAGGGAAATTGCGACGATTTACAGTACCAGCAGGGTAGCCAATTAATCCTGATTGGTTAGCAATTTGTGTTCCAAAAGGCGTTCTAAAATCAGGTTCTCCTGGTAATGGGTTAGCATAACCACCTACATGTATATTTACCAAGAATACTTCTCCCGGATTATTATCTTGAATCGCTTGAGCTATTGCATGCCCTTGAGGACAATACACACAGTGAATACCAGTAAATTCTTCAAGTACTACTTTTCTATCCTCTGGGGAAGTTGATACTATTGTTTGTCCATACGAGTTAAACGCAATGAAGGCAAACACTAGAACTGTTGTAAATTTCTTAATCATATTACTTAATTTTAGGTTCATTAATTACTTAGATATGAAACAAATATAGTTCAATTAGCTCAAAAAAAACGAGTTAAGTTAAGAATTATTGGTAAATTTAAAGTGTGGCTATATCCTACCAATCCTATAGAACATTCGAAACGTGCTTATTAATTGAGCTCTTCTGAGCGTTAGCTGGATTCAGAAAAAAATAATAGTAATGCGCTCACGTTCTTTTAATTAGATTCTCTATTTTTGAAGAAATAATTATCTAAAAAAAGCTAAAAATGAAACTAAATTTACTCTTTTTAAGTGCACTCTTTGTGACCTTAAGTATTAATGCTCAATATACAGTAGAAGATCATAATGGTGCTGCTGTTGTGGATGGTACTCTTGTCACTTACGGAACGTTAGCATATCCTGATGCGTCTTTTGATTTTTACGTGAATAATATATCAACGACAGAAACTATACGAATGAAAATTGAATTCGTGAGCGCGGTAAACGCTGATGGTTCGAGTATGGAATTGTGTTTTGGACTTTGTTATACTGGGATTACAATAGGGCAGTCATACCCTCCTAATGCTGATTTCGTAGAAATTTTACCAGGCGGACAAACTTTACCGGGAAATCACATGTATAATGCGGATCCTGGAAATGGAACGGATGTGCTTACCTATACATTTAGATTCTATCAAATAGATATGGCGGGAAATGAAATAGGAGAACCGTTAACTGTGATTTATGAATACAATCCTCTTCTTGGAGTTAATTCGAATGAATTAAATGTGAACTTATTTTCAACTTCAATTACCGATGAATTAGTATTAACTGTTGATGAAGAATTAGACCTTATGGTTTATGATCTTCAAGGAAGAGTTGTAAAAAGTCAACGATTAGAAATTGGAACACAACAAGTAAATATGTCCGATTTATCATCTCAAATGTATTTATTGCATTTTCAGAATAATCGAGGTGTATCATATACTACAAAGGTTGTCGTGAAATAACCTCAGGTATACTTACCGTTTAAAAGGCCTACTAAAATAATTTTCATTTTAGTAGGCCTTTTCAGTTTTAAGAGTCATTCATAAAGTATAAGGATTGAGGATTGTTGTTCTTCAAAAGGATAACAACTGACCTAGAGGGACCAACGAAGACTGGTAAGGCTGAAAGGACGTCCATGGTAAGAAGTTCTTATTTCAAAGCTATACGTTCACAGGACGAGAATTTTTTGGCGTTCTTCTTTATTCTGTTTCGGAAATACGTTGCTTTGGGAATATGCTTGAGAAGCTGGTTTTGAACAGCCAAGTATTAAGGATTTATTAGTAACTCCTATTGTCTGGGTTCTCTTGGCTTGGGCGAGCTTATGCTTATTGCTCATACCAATAAGAGTAAGAGTGGTTTCCGATGGTATGAAATTATTCTCGTAACAGGACTTAATCCGGCCTATACAATCAATAATTGGTTTGTTTTTAATCGCGAAAAATAAAAACCGCCCCAATTGGAGGCGGTTCTTTAAATATGAATTATTAGTTTTTTAAAAATTAACTGAAAGATTTGCGCTTACTCCAGTATTCTCAGGTACGAATCTACAAACCCCACCTACACATATCAATCCACCTCTTTGGCGTCCATAATTTATAGCTAACCTCGCTCGTCCTTTTGAATAGCTTCCCCCGACATTATAATAATGAACCTTCCCTTCACCTTCGTAATTATAAGCATCTGCGATGTATACTGCAAATCTTGAATTAAAGTTATACTCTAAAACACTTGCGACCCAATTTTTTTGATCTTGCTCTGACCATAGGTGCTGTAAAACAAATCGCATCGACTTGCTGCCGCCAAATTTATAAGTTCCTTCAAACACACCTATTTTTGCCTTAATGTCTCCTTGAGTACCCACCGGTCCACCTAATGAAACACCTTTATCTATTATTACATCTTGGAAAGTCAAAACTGTACTAAATTCTTTAGTAAGACGTCTTTTAATTTCAAAACTAAAATCCCTAAATAACCGAGGTCCGTTTCCAATAAATTTAGCCTCATACCATCTGTTCTCCACATTGTATTCCGCATCAAGGCCATTCCAATATGAGAAATTGATCGCAATTTTCGTCCCATATTTACCACCTAGTTTAGTTCCCTTTTTTAAGGAATAAAAGACATCAAATTGAGTTCCAACTTCACCAGATTGTTGGCCAAAAGATTCAATGACTAGTCTTGGTTGTGGGTTGTAAACATAAATGTTAGTCAACAAATAGTCTTGTTGTTTTGTTAAACCAGGTACATAACCAACTACTTGTTGGTTGAATGTGTTACCCTCGGCTAATCTATCGGAATAAAAGCTGAAATTTTCTAATCGTCTAAAAGTTCCATTTACTCCAAGACCTTTTTGCGAATATCCAGCATTCACTAGCATGGCCGTTCCGTCGTAAAGTTTATTGGATACCAATGCCCCTTCATTTGCTATCACATCTGGATCCTTGGCTATTACTTCTATACCGCCATAAAATTTACCTGCATCTATATCTAATCTTCCGCTATAGGCATTAACAGTACTTGGAATCGTGTCATTTGTTCCTGTATCTTGGTATCTCCCTACATAACTAGCTCCAACTTTAATACCTACCTTTTCTATTTTCAATGCGTTACTTAAATCAACATCTGCATTAATCCCTTGTATAGTCCCATCGGATACTTCAAATCCGTTTCGCTGCTGACCGAACAAACCTGTCAAGTCCAAATAATCGGTTGGTTTGAAATTAACACGAACTCCTTTTAGAGCATTGTTAAGACCTAATTGACGCTCTTCCCAAGAACGTAATATGAGACCACTTCCAAATTGTTCATAAAAATAACCTCCAGTAATGTCTAAGGTTTCATTTTTGAAATTCAGATAGTAAGTACCAACTCCGTTCTTACCATCGTATATAGGAGCGTATCCCAAGAGCGCAGATGGGAGATAAGATTCATATTGAACTCCAGCGGTAAAATTACCTAAGGAATAATTTAATAGTAGATAATTGTTAGCTCTAAATTGATCATCGGGAGCAACGAAATTAAGACCTTCATCGTCTAATAACCATTGTGAATTGGATTCAAAGCCTCCGAAAAAGTTTCCGTTATCCTGTGCGAGAATAGAACCACAAAAAAGAATTGCAATTCCTAGAAATAATTTTTTCATTGAATAAAGTTGCTTGGTTGGTTAAAGAAATTAATTAGAAAATTCCTTAATTTTTTCAAAAAGTTCATCTTCAGATCCAGGACTATAGCCTGAATGTCTAAAAACAATTTTATTATTTTTAACTAATATCGTCAGTGGGACCGTTGAAGCTCCAAGTGCGCGTTTTAAGTCATTATTAGAATCTAGAAGAACGGTATAATCCCATCCTTTGCCATTAATTAATGGTTTAACTCTTTTTACTGTACGACTATCGTCAACAGAAACAGCAATAAGTTCAACATTGGTTTCTTCTTGCCAATCGTCCCAAACTTCACTTATGGCATCGAGTTCTTTTAAACAAGGAACACACCAGGTTGCCCAAAGCGATATAATAACTACATTGTCACTAGTCGCAGCTTCTTGAACATTTATCTTTTCGCCTTCTGTAGTAGTAAGCTCTATACTAGGTAATTCATTTTGTGCAAACGCAGAAAAGGCGAGTAAAAAACAAAATAGGGATACAATTTTTTTCATCTTTAAAGTTCTAATTAAAAGGCAATAATAGGTATTATTATTTGGAAAGTGAATTTTAATTCTTTAGATTTCAATTTCTAATACCCTATGGAAAAAGTATGGTATAAAAACATTATTTTTGTCACGATTAAAAATTCATTAAGCTATGAAAAAAATAAAAATTCCAATATTATTAATTGCCTTAACACTTTCAGTCATATTGTCGTGTAGCAAAAGCG
>RCND010000891.1_pt1 | contig 17550 bp, 16 predicted proteins | sample 2041351 | NCBI WGS metagenome assembly RCND01 (sample SAMN09708230, study PRJNA481090) | Marine sediment metagenome, whole genome shotgun sequencing project. | biome: marine sediment; feature: ocean; material: sediment; isolation source: Sewage treatment plant 12B marine sediment (STP12B) ... | reverse complement strand
CTAGTTGGTCTTAGCAGAAAATCAATGATTTATAAGGTTTTGGAAAATACTCCCCAAGACGCACTTAATGGTACAACTGCATTAAACATGCTAGCCCTACAAAAAGGAGCCAACATCCTTAGGGTTCATGATGTTGGAGCCGCTATGGAATGTGTTAAATTAAATGACCATCTTATCTAAAACTCTGATAGCTTCTTTGTTCATCAAATTTTGTTAATTTTACAAAAACCACTAGGATTGGATTTTTTGAATTTTCTCGACTTTAAGATTACCGATATTATCGACATTATCTTAGTCGCCGTACTTCTCTATTACATCTACAAACTCGTTCGCGGTTCGGTTGCAATTAACATTTTTATTGGTGTAGTTATTATTTGGGGCTTTTGGAAGCTCACCGAACTACTTGAAATGGAAATGATAAGTAGCATGGTAGGTGGTTTTATGTCAGTAGGATTAATTGCCTTGATCATTGTTTTTCAGCAGGAAATTAGAAAATTCCTTTTAATGATTGGTTCTACCAACTTTGCAAACAAACGTAATTTTATTCGTCGTTTTCGATTTTTACGACCCGAAGGAATAACTACCAGTAACGATATTGATGCCATTTTAGGGTCTTGCGAAATTATGGCAAATACTAAAACAGGGTCAATCATTGTTATAAAACGAAACAATTCCTTGGATTTTGTAAAGTCAACGGGTGACCGGATGTATGCCGAAGTGAATCAACCCATTTTGAGCAGTATATTCTATAAGAACAGTCCGTTACATGATGGTGCCACGATAATAGAGAATAACTTTATCGTTGCCACTCGAGTAATTCTTCCAGTTTCCAACGAACGAAATATTCCACTTCGCTTTGGGTTAAGACATAGGGCTGCTGTTGGTATTACCGAAAGGACCGATGCATTAGCCTTGGTAGTCAGTGAAGAAACCGGTAATATTTCTTATATAAAAAATGGGGAATTCTTCTTATTCAAAGACCTTACTGAACTTGGGAATATGATGAAAGAAGATTTAATTTAGGCAACTTCTTCTTCCATAAACTGGGCTTCATATAGGTTGTTATAATAACCCCCTTTTTTCAATAATTCCCTATGTGTACCAGATTCAACAATTTTACCTGCATCCATTACCAGGATCTTATCAGCCTTTTTAATTGTGGCCAAACGATGCGCAATAATTATTGACGTTCGCCCCTCAGTAATTTTCTCCGTAGCACGCTGAATTAATTTTTCCGAATATGTATCAACCGATGAAGTAGCTTCATCTAAAATCAGAATACTAGGATTACTCACATAAGCCCTTAAAAATGCAATGAGCTGTCGTTGACCACTAGACAACATTGAACCACGTTCCTTTACATTATATTCATATCCTCCAGGCAAACTGGCAATGAATTCATGAACTCCAATTTCCTTCGCTGCCTGTTCAATAGTTTCTATGGTTATTGTATCGTCCTTTAGAGAAATATTATTGGCTATGGTATCTGCGAAGAGGAATACATCTTGTAAGACTACCGCAATATGCGATCGCAATGATGCCAATGTATAATCCTTGCTATCTATACCATCAATTAATATTTGCCCTGAGTTTATCTCATAGAAACGATTCAATAAATTAATAATGGTCGATTTTCCTGCTCCTGTTGCCCCAACTATTGCAATTGATTCACCCGCTTTAGCATCAAATGAAATTCCATGCAACACTTCTTCATCCTTTAGATACCCAAACCGTACCCCTGTGAATCTGATATTTCCATTTACCTTAGCTTTCGCCACAGTTCCTAAATCATCAATATTACTTTCAGTATCCAAAATCGAAAAAACCCGATTGGCCGCGACCATTCCCATTTGTAAAGTATTGAACTTATCAGCAATTTGCCGGAGAGGTCTAAAGAGTATTTCAATGCATAATATATAGGCGAAAATGGTACCTGCAGCATTATCCGAAATATTAGCCACATTTTGAAGCCCACCATACCAAACGACTAAACCTATTGCCACAGAGGAAACAATTTCTGCGATTGGAAAGAAAATGGAATTGTACCAAACCGTTTTTAACCAGGCATTCTTATGTTTTTCATTGATTTCCCTGAACTTGTCACTTTCTATCTGTTCCCTAGTAAATAGTTGCACTATTTTCATTCCTGTAAGTCTTTCTTGTACGAACGAATTTAAATTAGATACTTGAGCCCTCACCTCAATAAAGGCGACTTTCATGGCCTGCTGAAATAATCGTGTGGCATATAAAATAATAGGGAGAAGGGCAAAAACAATTAGTGCCAATTTCCAATTCAAATAAATCATTAGTGCTGCTGCCGCCAACATTTTCAACAGATCGGCAGCAATCACGAAAAACCCTTGGCTAAAAATTTCTCCAATGCGCTGCATATCTGCTACTGCCCTTGTTACCAATACCCCAAGGGAAGAAGTGTCGAAATATTTCATTCTAAAATTCAGCATATGCTCAAATAGCCTTATTCGAATATCCTTTATCACAGATTCACCCAACCAATTTGCATAATAATTGAATAACAACTGACATATAACTTGAGCTACCAATACACCCAACATGGCTATAACCAAAAAAAGCAATTTTTCGGCATCAGATTTCATAATGGCCTCATCAATGAGCTCTCGTAATAAAAATGGGGTCATAACCGCAAAAACAGATAGCAGAATCGCAGACAGTGCTACACCATAAAAAGTAATTTTATATGGGCGTGCATGGGCCAATAAACGCTTGAACAAGCCAGTATCAAATGCCTTTCCAGTTTCTTTACTCATTTTTGATTATCGTCTTTGGGTAAACAATTTTTGTCAAATATAATCCTTTTGCAGGGACAGATGCCCCAGCTTGTGTCCTGTCTTTACTCTTCAAAATGCGCTGAACGTCATCCAAGTTGGATTTGCCGTTCCCAACATTGAGGAGCGTGCCCACAATGGCCCTTACCATATTCCTCAGGAAACGATCGGCTGAAATCGTAAATACCAATTTATCGTTTTCCTGTGTCCAAACAGCTTTTCGAACATCACAGAAATAGGTATACACATCGGTATTCGATTTTGAAAAACACTCAAAGTCTCGGTGCTTCAAAAAAAGTTTGGCAGCTGCATTCATAGTATCAATAGCAAGCATTTGCTTAACATAGTGCGCCCTATCATAATAGAATGGATTCTTCTTTTGTGTTATCCAATATTCATATGTACGTTCTGTAGCGTCAAAACGAGCATGTGCCTCTTTATGAACTTGAAATATTTCTTCCACTGCAACATCATCTGGCAAGAAAGCATTTAGACGAAACACCAAATCCTGAAGATCAATTTCATATTCAAAATCAAAATGGGCGAACATTTCTTTAGCATGTACACCAGCATCAGTTCTTCCTGCACCCACTAAATCAATGGACTCCCTTAATAGTTTAGAAAGCGCATCTTCCAATACTTCTTGAACAGTAATTGCATTAGGTTGGTTTTGCCAGCCATGATAAGACTTTCCAAAGTATGAAAAAGCAATAAAATATCTCAAGTGAATCCTCTATTTTTGTGGAGGTTAAATATACCTCGTTCCAACAAAAAATGGATCGAATACCCCTATTTTTAAGCTTAATTTAAGTTTTATGACCAAAATTCTTTTATTGTCGGATACCCATGGTCATATAGATGACGTCATTTTAAAATACGCCAAGCAAGCAGATGAAGTTTGGCATGCAGGTGATATCGGTAGTTTAAGGGTATCTGATACCATTGAAAAGATAAAACCACTTAAAGGTGTATATGGCAATATAGATGACCATATTATTCAAAAAGAATTTCCATTGAACAATCGATTCATGTGTGAGGAAGTTGATGTTTGGATCACGCATATTGGTGGTTACCCTCCTAAATACAATTCTAAAGTAAAGGAAGAAATCAAGGCGAATCCTCCCAATTTATTTATTTGTGGCCATTCACATATTCTAAAGGTCATGTGGGATAAAAAACTGGATCTTCTTCATATGAATCCTGGCGCTTGTGGGAAGCACGGATTTCATCAAGTTCGTACGATGCTGCGGTTTGTGATTGATGGTAAGGAAATAAAAGATCTTGAGGTCATTGAATTGGGCAAGAGGTAAGATTCGACAGGATTTAAAAAAAGAAATTGCTAGAATAAAAGACTAATAGCTTAACAAACATAATCCTTTGAAATTAGGTTTGAAAAACGTTGGAAAGAAAATGAGACCAGAAGAAAATTACATAGAAATAAACAGGAATTCATGGAATAATAAAACTGATTTTCATATGAAATCGGATTTTTATGATCTTGATGGTTTTTTAAAGGGCAAATCCTCACTCAATGAGATTGAGTTAAACTTACTGGGAGAGGTGAAAGGAAAAAGTATATTGCACCTTCAATGCCATTTTGGTCAGGATACCATTTCCCTGGGAAGATTAGGAGCGGATGTAACAGGAGTTGACTTTTCGGACAAAGCTATTGATAGTGCTAACAAGCTTACCAGAACATGTAAAATCAACACTTCGTTTATCTGCTGTGATATTTATGATTTACCAAAACATTTAAATAGAAAATTTGATATCGTTTTTACAAGTTACGGTACAATTGGATGGCTACCTGACCTTGATAAATGGGGACAAATTGTATCACAGTTTTTAAAACCAAATGGAAAATTTGTTTTCGTCGAATTTCATCCGGTTGTATGGATGTTTGATGACAATTTCGCCAAAATTGAATACAACTATTTTAATTCAGGTGAAATTATCGAAATGCAGAAAGGCACATATGCTGATAAGAATGCTGATATAAATCAGGAATATAGAATGTGGAATCACGGAATTAGTGAGGTTGTGAATAATTTGATAAAAAATAACCTTGAAATACTATCATTGGATGAATTTGATTACTCCCCTTATAACTGCTTTAATAAGACCATTGAATTTGAGCCTAAGAAATACCGCATTGATCATCTAGATGATAAGATTCCAATGATATACTCGATTGTGGGATTAAAAAAGGACAGTTAGCAAATCTTTTACTGCAATCTATTATAGCTAAGTTGAAGTATGAAAACGTAAAAACCCTGATGCTTCCATCAGGGTTTACGCACTAATACTACTAAGATGTTAGGTTTAACGCAAACGATCCACAGATTTTACAAGATCTTCATCCTTCTTTATAGCTCTGTTGGCCAGAACTAAAAAAACGATAGAAAATACAGGAATCAACATCCCAATACCCTTCTCTGAAACCAAAGTCTCTCCGGATAAGTTTAGCGATCGGTAAACGAAAAATCCTAGTAAAAAAAGATTCAATATCATGTTCAATCTGTTAATAACAAATTGATTTTGTCTATTCTTAAATAGTAAAATAGCAATTGTGGCCAAGGCCGCGGAAACATAAAAAGAAATCATAGCAATCATTTCAGTTTGCGCAAAAACCTCATTTCCTTCAGCATTTATCCAAAGATTCATCCATATCGGTAAAAGAGCACCTAATAGGGCCACTACCAATAAATAAACGGATTGAATCCTTTGAATCATAGCTTTTATTGCATTTTAAAGGGCAAAAATACATGTCTTTTAAAAAATATCCCTGTATTATTGAAAATAATTTGTAATATTGTTGCGTTATTAGTTATATCACTTACCAAGAAGGGAAATCTTTCCTCAGTAATACCCAAATAACAATACACTTCTTAATTTTCTAAAGACGTATAATTTATACCATACTTAATGTTTGAGATTTCAGATTTAAAATCGAAAAAGCTTCCTGAGTTACAGGAAATAGCCAAGGGATTGAAAGTTCCCAAATTCAAGACCTTAAAAAAGTTGGATTTGGTCTATCAAATTTTAGACCTCCAGGCAGCTAATCCTAAGGCAACTATAGAAATTGTTGCTCCAGCTGCAGAAAACATTCCAACAGCTAAACCAAAAAAGTCACGTGTTGTCGCTGAAAAGAAAACCGAAAGTTCTAAGACGGAAGTTACCAAGACGGAAACAACAAATGCCTCTGAAACACCGGTAAAAAGAGAACCAAAGGAGGTTCATAGACCTAATCCGAGGCCGAACCCCAACCAAAATGTAAAGAAAGACCATCAAAAAGGTCCTCAACAATCTAAAAGTCCAAATCCAAAAAAACCCCATCATCAAAAAAATGTGCAGGATAAGCGTAACAGTAATTTTGACAAAGATCTTAAGAACCGTTATAAAGAACCTGAATTTGAATTTGATAGCATTATTGCAAGTGAGGGTGTCTTAGACATTATGCAAGATGGTTATGGCTTTTTAAGGTCATCAGATTACAATTACCTTTCATCTCCAGATGATATTTATGTATCACAATCGCAGATTAGATTGTTTGGTTTAAAAACAGGTGATACTGTATTAGGAAATGTGCGTCCACCAAAAGAGGGTGAAAAGTACTTTCCATTGATAAAAGTGAATAAAATCAATGGAATTGACCCACAAATAGTTCGCGACAGGGTTTCTTTTGAGCATTTAACTCCATTGTTCCCAGATGAAAAATTCAATCTATCCGAACGTCAGGCGAGCATATCAACTCGTATTATTGATTTGTTCTCTCCGCTCGGAAAAGGACAAAGGGGTATGATTGTTTCACAACCCAAGACGGGTAAAACAATGTTGTTGAAAGATATTGCCAATGCCATTGCGGCCAATCATCCTGAAGTATACTTAATTGTATTACTAATAGATGAACGCCCTGAGGAGGTTACCGATATGCAACGAAATGTTCAAGGTGAAGTAGTTGCTTCTACTTTTGACAAAGAAGCGACTGAACATGTACGTGTTGCCAACATTGTACTGGAAAAGGCAAAGCGATTGGTTGAATGTGGTCATGATGTAGTTATTCTATTAGACTCAATTACTCGTTTGGCACGTGCTTATAACACGGTACAACCTGCTTCAGGTAAGGTGTTAAGTGGTGGTGTTGACGCCAATGCGCTACACAAACCAAAACGATTCTTTGGTGCTGCACGTAATATTGAAGGTGGTGGTTCGCTATCAATCATAGCAACAGCTTTGACTGATACTGGTTCTAAGATGGATGAGGTGATTTTTGAGGAATTCAAGGGTACAGGTAATATGGAACTTCAACTTGATCGTAAGATCAGTAATCGAAGAATATTCCCTGCGATTGACCTTACTTCTTCAAGCACACGTCGAGATGATCTTCTATTGGATGAGAGTACCATTCAACGTATGTGGATTTTACGTAAATACCTTGCTGATATGAATCCTATTGAAGCGATGGAGTTCATTGAACAACGCATAAAACAAACCAAGAACAACGAAGAGTTCTTGATGACTATGAATCAGTAGTATTCTTAAATATTCATAAAACATTAATCCCAAAGGTTCAGGCCTTTGGGATTTTTTTTTGGACATCTTCCAATAATTGATTTATTAATTCATGGCCAATTTTAACATAATAAGGTTATTTTAATATCTTTATAAGGCAAAGACTGCTCTCCCCCAGTTTTTTTTGCCTGAATATTTTATAACCATAAAATACCTAGTTATGATCAAAGTGAAAAAATCCCTTTACAATTTAGTAGCCCTCTCTGTTGTTATTTTCAGTTTCGCTAGTTGTGCAGAAAAAATGGAAAAAGAGGAAAAGCCTGAGGTACTTGCCCCTAAGCAAATCGTTAAAATAGAGGAAGCCAAAGAGATGTACGATCACTATGCAGATAGACGCGTACCATTGATCCAACACTATGAAGATTCAATCAATCGCTGGAGTATTGATGAAAAAATGCAGCAAATGCAGCAAAACCAGGATAAGAACAAAGCCAAAGCCGATGAAGGTCCCGCTAAATTCGATGTAGCCAGGTATGTGTATTATGATTACAAGACAATAAAAGACTATATGTCTTTTATCGAACAGCAAGCTGAAGCCGCCAATGTGGATATTTCTACCCTTCGGTTTTATTTTTCAAATTATCCGGATGACACCCAATATGTGCATCCTAGACAGAACTCGATTATGATTTCTCCTGCTCTTAAAAAAGACAATAGGGAATACATTTTTTATATCGATAATTCGGATCCCAAAAACCTGAAGCCGGTATTATTGGGCGATAATTTTGGACCTGTGAAGTCCGGGATAGGTTCTACTAGTCTTGAAGAAAATAAGGCATATGCTTCCTTTGCACCTAGCCTTCCAAAGACTAATAGTACAGTGGTTCTTCCTTCTAATGGAGGTCAGAGTCTTACCTTGAACAGGGGTGGAGGCGCACCTCCTCCTTACCATGAAAATTAATAAGTTATTATCTTCTATACACAATAAATATCTTGAAATTTTTAATCAATAATTATTACGTTTTTTTATACGGTATTACATTGATAATTTCTCTAGTTAGATATAGAAAATATTTTGATTCTATATTAAAATATTTACCTATACTCATTGGATATACGTTGTTGAATGAAATACTTGGTAATCTTATTAGAGAGATTGATGATTTACAAATTGTATATCTAGAAGGATATTCATATTACAATCATTTGGTTTACAATATTTTTGAAATAGTATTCTTTTTGTATTTCTTTTACGTTTATAGAAATGCAGTGTCCAAAATAAAATTTAAAAATTGGATAAAATATGGGGCATTTCTGTTTATCACATGTAGTATTATTAATCCATTCTTTCAGGATTTTCTACTTTACCCACAAATGATTGCATTAACCATAGGCTCCATAGTGCTCATCTTTTCAATACTTTTATATTTTCTTGACAAGAAAACAATTACTAATTTTCCCAATCGTTATAACCTGTTGTTTTGGATCAGTTTGGGGCTTTTGTTATTCTATACATTTTATCCCTTTATTATACTCCTTGGATTTTTTGATTATGAATTATACCAAAAGCTACATATTAGAATAATACACCACGTACTCATAGCAGTTATGTATTTATGTTTTATCCTAGGCTTTATGCTTATGAGGCGTATACGACCACCTGCAAATAATGAAATGTAAAAATGGATTGACTTGGGAATAAATGAATTTATTTCGGATAATTATTTCTTGGTCTTCTATGCCCTGGCTTTAATTATTTCACTGTTTAGCTATAGAAAATATTTTGACACTGTTTTAAAATACTTACCAATACTCATAGGATATACATTAATAACAGAAATTCTCGGTTTCCTAATCAGGGATTATGATACAATTCAGATAGTTTATATAGATGGTTACTCGTTTTACAATAACCTGATATTCAATATTTTCGATATTATATTCTTCTTATACTTCTTTTATGTTTTCTGGAGCACAATTACTGATAAGATAAACAAGAAAGTGATAAAATGGGGTGCAATACTCTTTGTGCTTATAAGCCTATTTAATCCCTTTTCTCAAGATTTTGTTCTTTTCCCCCAAATTTGGGCTTCATCTTTTGGTTCAATCATCTTGATTGCCTGTATACTATATTATTATAATCAATTAAGGAGGAGGACACCAATTCCCAAAAGTCATGACTTATTATTCTGGATAAGTACGGGGTTATTGGTTTTTTACACCTTTTATCCATTTATATTGATTATTGGACATTTTGACTATGGGCTATATCAAAAACTACATATTAGAACAATGCACCATTTATTGATAGTGGTAATGTATTCTTGTTTTATTCTGGGCTTTATACTTATGAGTCGTAAAAGACCAACAGAAGACATATAAAACAAAAAAGCCCTGACGGTACCGTCAGGGCTTTTTTTATATATGCTATAGTAGATATTACAATGCAGCGATGTGCTTTGTTAATTTACTCTTTAAGTTTGCGGCTTTGTTGGCGTGTATAATATTACGCTTGGCCAATCTATCGATCATACTAACAACCTCAGGCAACAATTTCTCAGCATCTTTTTTCTTTTCCTCACCACGTAATTTCTTTATAGCATTACGGGTAGTTTTATGCTGATATCTGTTACGCAAACGAACTGCTTCGTTTCTTCTAATTCTCTTTAATGCTGACTTGTGATTTGCCATTTTCTCTTTTATTATGTTTTTTTAGGATACTTAATCCTATTTTTTCTTGGTAGCTCGTAGGGGAATCGAACCCCTGTTACCAAGATGAAAACCTGGCGTCCTAACCCCTAGACGAACGGGCCATTTTTATTCGGGAACTTACCAATTACTTGGCTTATTCCCCTATTTCAAAAACAACCTTGTAGTCCGTAGGGGAATCGAACCCCTGTTACCAGGATGAAAACCTGGCGTCCTAACCCCTAGACGAACGGACCATTACTGTGCACAAAATGCGGATGCAAAAATACAATTATTTTTAACTATCGCAACACCTGCTTATTATTTTTTTATTGAATCTTAAATATTACAATTCTTTAATGTGTAGAAGCCTTATTATTTAAGATTGGAAAACTAATGATTTTCTATTATTTAGACGATTTACGGTCTTAGTAAGCCTTTGCAAATAAAACCCTTCGTGAAGAAGGTTTACCGGTAACCATACAACTGCCCGCCATAGCATCGTCCTCAAAAGGTATACAACGTATGGTAGCCTTTGTTTCTGCTTTTATCTTATCCTCTGTTTCTATTGTACCATCCCAATGGGCAGATATGAATCCTCCTTTTTCTTCCAACACCTTTTTAAACTCGTCGTAAGAATCGACCTCGGTAATATGCTCTTTTCTATAATTAAATGCTTTGGAGAAAATATTCTTCTGAATATCCTCCATTAAGAATTCAATTTTTGACACTACCTCATCCATAGGAATAGTTTCCTTTTCAAGTGTATCACGACGTGCAACCTCATAGGTGCCGTTTTCCATATCACGTTGACCAATGGCCAAACGAACAGGAACTCCCTTCAACTCATACTCATTGAATTTGAAACCTGGTTTATGGGTATCCCTATTATCAAATTTTACAGAGAAGCCCTTTGCCCTTAATTCCTTTACCAAAGGATTCACTTTTTCTGAGATGGCATCCAATTGCTCCAAGCCTCTATAAATCGGGACAATAACTACTTGTATAGGTGCAAGTTTAGGAGGCAGGACCAAACCATTATCATCGCTATGCGTCATGATCAATGCACCCACCAACCGCGTAGAAACACCCCAAGATGTTGCCCAAACATATTCCTGCCTTCCTTCTTTTGTAGCAAACTTAACATCAAAAGCCTTGGCAAAATTCTGTCCTAAATAGTGCGAAGTACCTGCCTGTAAAGCTTTACCATCTTGCATTAAAGCTTCGATACAGTATGTTTCAACCGCTCCTGCAAAACGCTCACTCTCAGTTTTAATTCCCTTTATTACAGGGACAGCCATATGATTTTCAACAAAATCAGCATATAAGTGCATTATCATTTCAGCCTCTTCAATGGCCTCGTTTTCAGTAGCATGGGCGGTATGCCCCTCTTGCCATAAGAACTCTGTCGTTCTAAGAAAAAGACGAGTACGCATTTCCCAACGTACCACATTGGCCCATTGATTGATCAATAATGGCAAATCACGATACGACTGTACCCATTTTCTAAAGGTATCCCAGATTATGGTTTCCGAAGTAGGTCTAACTATAAGCTCTTCCTCTAATTTCGCATCTGGATCTACAATGAGCCCACTACCATCCTCGGCATTTATCAAACGATAATGGGTAACTACGGCACACTCCTTGGCAAAACCCTCAACATGGCTGGCTTCCTTACTTAGATATGATTTTGGAATGAACAATGGAAAATATGCATTTTCATGACCAGTTTCCTTGAACATTTTATCCAATCCGGCTTGCATTTTTTCCCAAATGGCGAATCCGTATGGTTTGATGACCATACACCCGCGAACCCCCGAATTTTCAGCCAAATCAGCCTTTACAACGAGCTCGTTGTACCATTTGGAATAATCCTCACTTCTCTTCGTTAAATTTTTACCCATTATGCGTAGTTTGGCACAAAACTTGTGTTAATGTTATCAAAATAGTTCGGTAAAACTAACTATTTTAAACATGTTCAACAATAAAATTTGAAACGATGAAACATTCTCTACCCCTCTCAAGAATTCGCACAGCGACACTTCTTGCCTTATCTGGCATTTTGGGCGTTTCCTGTGGTTCTTACCAGCAAGCATCATACTACGACAATGACGGTATATACGAAAGTGAGAACGTTCGTGTTGTTGAAAGAGCACCGCAACAGGTACAGAAGAAAAAAGAACACGACCAATACTCTGACTATTTTGGACAAAAAGCAGATGAATATGGAGGAATATTGGATAGTGAAGTGTTCACAGATGTAGATTCCTATTCAAGTGAAACTGAATATGATAGTATTCCGCAAAAAGGTGAGTTAACCGATTATTACAAACCCGAAAATGATTATGAAGGCTATGGTGGTTGGGGAGATAACGCCACTGATGTTAGCATTAATATTTATGGTGGAATAGGAGGATATGGCTATGCCTCTCCTTGGTTCTACAATAGCTGGAACTATTGGGGTTACGGTGGCTATTACGGATATGGCTACGGATACGGATGGGGAGGTTATTATAATCCATGGTATTCTCCTTACTATGGTTACGGATATGGTTATGGCTACGGTTATGGTTATGGTTATGGTTATGGTTATGGTAACTACGGCAAATACGGTTATAACAGAAGCAGAAGAGGGTATTATAACAACAATACAATTGCCGGTAATAGCTCCGGGCGAAATCTAAGAGGAAGATCTAACGTAAACACTAGAGGTACTTCACCTAGATATAGGAGTAATAGCACAACTTCAAGGGCTGGCAGCACTGCTAGAAGTAGTGCCAATGCAAGAAGCTCAAATACTTATAGAAGTAATTCTACGGCGCGCAGAACTGTTGGAGTCGACCAGAATAGAGCCTACAGATCAATTAGAAGTACCAGGGCAACACCGAGATACAATAGTTCATCTAGAACCAGTCAATCTTATAGGAGTTCTACACCAAGAACCGGCACTTACAGAAGTGGTTCAACGGGTGCAAGAAGTACAACAGTACCTAGAAGTTCAGCTTACAGAAGTTCAGGTAGTCGTACTCGAAGTGGAAGCACATATAGAAGCTCTGGAAGCAGTACTAGAAAAAGTCAATCTTATAGAAGTTCTGCACCAAGAAGTAGCGGCTATAAATCTTCAGGAAGTAGAAGTTCTGGTTCAAGAAGTAGTGGAAGCTATAGAAGTTCTGGCGGTAGTTCCAGAAGTTCGGGCAGCAGTGCAAGAAGTTCTGGCAGCTCCTCAAGGTCATCATCTGGTGGTAGATCATCTGGTGGTAGGTCATCTGGTGGTAGAAGTGGCGGAAGAAGACAATAATTCACAATTTTATTTAAAATACATATAAAATGAAAAGATATTTGACTTTCATAGTGCTATTCGCATGTGCGATTACAACTGCTCAAAACATCAATGATGTGCTACGTTATAGCCAAGAAAACCTACAAGGGACAGCACGATTTCAAGGAATGGGTGGCGCTTTTGGGGCATTGGGAGGAGACCTTTCAGCGCTTAATATAAACCCTGCTGGTTCTGCGGTTTTCAATAATAGTCTCATGACATTTTCTGGAACACATTACAACATGGACAATACTTCCAACTATTTTGGATCAAGGACGGGCATTAGAACCTATGATACTGATTTAAACCAAATGGGTGGCGCTTTTGTTTTAAAAAATAATGGTAGCTCAGATTGGAAGAAATTAACTCTAGCTTTTAACTACGATGTGGTCCAGAATTTTGATGATGACTTAGTTATCTCCGGTAACAGTGATCAGGGAATAGATAATTATTTCTTGAATTTTGCCCAAGGTGTACCCTTCGGATCCATTCTTCTACAAGATGGTGAATACATAGAGAACGCATATCTTGATATAGGTGCTAGCCAAGGTTTTGGCGATCAACAAGCTTTTTTAGGATATTACGGTGGCGTCATAGATCCTGAGGACTTAAATGACGATACTACCGTTTATAATAGCAATGCCCTTTATAACACGGTAAATCAAGATTTTCGGAGATTTACTAATGGCTACAATGGTAAATTCACGATGAATATGGCATCGCAATACCGAGAAAACCTTTATTTGGGGGCATCGATGAATTTTCACACTATATTTTATGACCAAGTTGATGAGTTTCTCGAAAGTGGTTATGATACAGCTTCACCCATACAATTTACCAATTTTGCAAATTTTCTGCGTACCCAAGGCTCAGCATTTTCATTTAGTTTAGGTGCTATTGCCAAACTAAACCAGAATGTGAGATTAGGTGGTAGCTATCAATCACCTACTTGGTATCGATTAACCGATGATTTTTCGCAACGCATTAATTCTGATTTGGCTGATGATGACATCAATTTTATTGATTTTAACATTGTTAATCTATTTGAAGCATATAGAATTAAGACTCCAGCAAAACTTACAGGTAGTTTAGCGATGGTTTTTGGTAGAGACGGACTTCTAAGTTTTGACTACGGATACCAAGACATGTCGCGAGCCGAATTAAGACCTACAAGTGATTCAAGTTTTTCTACAGTAAATTCGGAAATAGCAAGTAATCTTGGCGCGGTGTCATCCTTTAAATTAGGTGGTGAATACCGATTTGATCAAGTAAGTCTTCGCGGGGGATATCGTTTTGAGCAAAGCCCTTATACCGATGGAAATAATATTGGCGATTTAAATGGATATTCCGGAGGATTTGGTTATAGCTTTGGTGGTAGCCGTTTAGACCTTGCAGTGAACAGAACAGAACAAGATTATAATTTGCAGTTGTTTGATACTGGAGTTACTACACCGGCACTTATCAATAAAAGAAACACTAATGTAACATTAAGTTATACAATGAATTTCTAATTGGGAAAATCTTATAAAATAAATAAGCCCTGACGGTATCTTCAGGGCTTATTTATTTATCTTTTTAGTGTAAAATGTGTTTGCAGCGTCTTCGCGACTACAACTCCCTCTTCATCACGTGAATATTCCATCTTAAACCAATAATCCGATGAGGGCATGGGTCTACCATTAAAGGTGCCATCCCATCCTATAGTGGTAGCATCCAATTGTTTTAAGAGCTTTCCATATCGGTCAAAAATATGAACAACGGGGTCCGTGAGCGTTTCTATGCCAAGAACATTCCAAAAATCATGAAAACCATCGGTATTAGGCGTGAAAAATTTCGGATAACCTACAACCAAGAAATCAATGGGCTCGGTAGTACCACATCCGTTCTTATCATTAATAATAACAGAATTCAATCCCGGAGGGATATCCATAAAAACAGGGTCATCTTGAAAATCACCTCCATTTATGGCATATTCATAGCTTCCATTACCATCAACTACAAATTCTACATTATTACTATCTGATAAATCATCCAGAATAATTACTTCATCTAAAACAGGTATGCCATAAAATGTAATAAGGATACCACCAACATCAGCTACTGTGGGTGGGGTCCCAGAGGCAGTTGTAATCACTGCAAAATAACGTCCTGTATTAGGACTGGCCACAACCAGTTCGGCACCAAATGGACCAGAACCTGTTAATGTATCATCGATAGTGCCATCATCATCATAGTCAACCGTCCAGGCAACATTTGCAATATCTGCACCTGCAGGAGAGTTCAATGCACTTAAGGTAATATCCGGATCACCTTCGCAAGCAACAATATCCAATCCCAAAAATTCGTCACGCAATGTACAATCCAGTGCATTATCCTGATCGGCATCCACGGAACTACCTGTAAAAGTTAATGAAAATGGCTCTGGGTCGCCGTCGAAATTGGTATTGAAGTTGTTGATGAGAATATAGTAGATCTCTCCCGGAAGTACATCTAACCATTCATCATAGGTATTCTGACTTCCTGTTAAAAAAGGAGCACCTAATTGACCATTTTCTGGGTTAACACCAATACCCGTAAAACTCGTATTGTTTACTTCGTAATTACATCGTATGGGTTCAGAGGTACCATCACCTATAATCGTACAGAAATTTTGTCCACCGGTCTCATCATAAGGACCATAAACCGCAAAATCCCATTCTGCTGTAGGTGCACCAACACCAGTAACAGGCAATGCTTCAAGGTCAAAACCTACCTGACCTCCTGTGCCTGCCCTAAAAACAAACCAGGACGTATTATTTTCAATATTGGCCGAGCTTACACTACCTTTCTCCAAACAACCACTTTGCCGAATTATATCCGGGTCAAAATCGTCGATATCACCACTACCATCGGCGAGACCCATAATGGGTGCATCGGCACAGACAGGAATAGCGCTTCTACAATCTGGGGAGTTTTGGGCATTAATTCCCGCACTAAACAAGAAAAAACAACAGACAACACAAATAAGTGTTCGCATAGGAAATGGGGCTAACATTATAATACTAATAAATAGTATAACTCAACCTCTTATATTTTATTATATTTTATCGGAATTTTATGCAGTTAATCGATAAAATGCATCCTACACCTAGCATTTATTCGATTTTATCTTCTTAGTGAAAAGTGATTGCTTATATATTTTGCCGTACTTGTTTGCCCCATAGAATCTGTGTACGTGAGTTGAAACCAGTAGTCTGAGGAAGGTAATGGATTGCCATTAAAAAGTCCATCCCAACCTGCATCAGTTTGATTCAACTGTTTTAATAATTTACCAAAGCGGTCATAGATATATACGATTGGGTTTTCAAGATTGGAAATCCCTTCTATTTGCCATAATTCATTGTTATTATCGCCATTTGGAGTGAAAAACTTTGGAAAACCTACGACGACTATTTGCTCCGTTGCAGAGCCGCACCCCTTAATATCATTAATTGTTACAGTATGTTGTCCTGGGAGAACATTAGTAAAGGTGTTGCCTAGCTGAAAATCACCATCATCCAGTTGATATTCAAATTCACTATCAACATCAGTAATCACCGTTACATTGTCATTCTGAAGATCTTCAATTATCACATCTGTAATTTCCGGTGTTTTTGAGAAGATCACGTTTATCGTTTTTGAATTTACACAACTTAAACCAGGTTGGTTATTAGTAGCTGTCATTGTATACGAACCTGTTTGCGTAACCGTTATACTTGCCGAGGTTTCACCAGAATCCCAGGAATAATCATAATTAGCATTTGGAGTTTGCTCTCCTATGATTACTGATGAACTATTCTCGCACATATAAACTTCAGAAGGAAAATCCAATTCCGGTGTTTCTATATATTCAAGTTCAAAATCTTGGGAAGCATCATAGCATCTAGGATTGTATAACGAAGAAATCCGTACATAAATAGTTTCGGTGCTGCTATTGGTTTCATATTGTTTAGGCAAGAAATTTGTTCCTAGCATTGCATCATTCAATGACCCATGATAGCTAACAATGTATTCAGAAGAGCTTTGGGTTCCCAAGGCTTCTGCATCCTTGACTGAAAGATCATAAGTATCCATATCAGCACAAAAGGCATCATCCGATACCGCATTAGCTATAGGAATGGTATAAAAAACGACATTTACATCACTAATAATATTGTTGTTTGAAGGCATGATGACTTGAACCCTATACATTGCAGAAGTTGTAACCTG
>RCND010000836.1_pt1 | contig 17637 bp, 12 predicted proteins | sample 2041351 | NCBI WGS metagenome assembly RCND01 (sample SAMN09708230, study PRJNA481090) | Marine sediment metagenome, whole genome shotgun sequencing project. | biome: marine sediment; feature: ocean; material: sediment; isolation source: Sewage treatment plant 12B marine sediment (STP12B) ... | reverse complement strand
AAAAATTTTATTTATATTATTCTTATAGCCCAGCTCACCCTATTTGTTTCTCAAACAACCGTGAATCTGATACGTGGCTGGATTCTATTGCACATTACCAGTAGGATTAATATTAGTTTGATTTCAGATTTCTTATTAAAATTAATGCGATTACCTATTGCTTTTTTTGATTCTAAAAATACTGGTGATATCATACAGAGAATATATGATCATGATAGAATTCAAGAGTTTTTGTCAGGCACTACTTTAAATACTCTTTTCTCTGCATTTAATCTCATCGTATTCGGGTTAGTATTAGCTTACTATAATCTTACCATTTTTGGTATATTTTTTATTGGCTCTTTAATTTATATAGGCTGGACTCTATTGTTTCTCAAGAAAAGGGAAGAGTTGGATTATAAACGCTTCGATCAAGCGTCGGACAATCAAAGTAGTATTTACCAGCTGATAACTGGTATGCAGGAAATAAAGCTTAATGGATCTGAAAGAAGACGCCGCTGGGAATGGGAAGCTATACAAATAAAGCTATTTAAGGTTTCTATAAAAAGTCTTGCATTATCGCAGACTCAAAATACTGGTGGGCAGTTTTTCAACGAATTGAAAAATATTCTAATCACCTTTATAGCGGCAAAATCCGTAATTGATGGCAGCCTTACATTAGGTATGATGCTATCGGTACAATATATTATTGGACAATTGAACTTACCAATAAAAAATTTCATAACTTTTATTCAAACTGGACAGGATGCGAAAATAAGTTTGGAGCGACTGGCTGAGATACACTCTAAAGATGATGAAGAAATACTAGACGAAAACATAATCAAAGAACTTCCTGAGAACAAAGACATTGTTATAAAAAATCTAAGCTTTCATTATGGAGGAAAAGAATCTCCTAAAGTTTTGGATAATATTGATGTGATAATTCCAGGTGGAAAGGTTACGGCTATCGTAGGCGCTAGTGGTAGTGGTAAAACAACTCTTATTAAATTACTACTAAAATTTTATGAACCTATTAAAGGCGGGATTTATATAGATAAAACAAATCTTAAAAATATCGGGACCAAATTCTGGAGAAAAAACTGTGGTAGTGTAATGCAAGATGGATTTCTTTTTGGAGACACTATTTCCAGAAACATTACGGAATCTGATTCTGAGGGTATAGTAGATAAAAATAGGTTACTTCATGCTGTAGATATTGCCAATATTGAAAGCTTCATCGAAAACCTACCATCAGATTTCAATACAAAAATAGGCGGCAGTGGAACAAACATTAGTGGCGGACAAAAGCAGCGAATTTTAATTGCAAGATCTGTCTATAAGAATCCAAATTACATTTTTTTCGATGAAGCCATGAGTGCTTTGGACGCCAATAATGAAAAAGCAATTATGGATAAATTGGAAAAATTTTATGAAGGTAAAACAGTTGTGGTGGTGGCACATAGATTGAGTACTGTGAAAAATGCTGATCAGATTATTGTATTAGAGAACGGTAAAATTATTGAAAAAGGCGACCATACAGAGTTGACCAAAAAGAAAGGGTTATATTACTCCTTAGTGAAAAATCAGTTAGAATTAGGGAATTAGAGAATGACAGGAATTCAAAAAGATATCAAAAAAAAGATCGACCTCTTAGACGAACGTTCAGATGAGGTTAAAGAAATTCTGGGAAGAGCGCCAAACTGGGTCATACGATCAGGTATTTCTGTGGTCTTCCTTGTAGTTCTAGTCTTAATTCTTGGTGCCGTTTTCATTAGTTACAATGACATTATCCCAGCCCAAATTATCATTACAAGTAAAAACCCGCCAGTATATTTAAAAGCTAATACGGCTGGTAGAGTCACCAACGTTTTCGTGGAGCCCAATCAACAGATTGAAAAAGATTACGTTCTCGCTGAGATTGAAAATACTGCAAAACTATCAGATATTATTTACCTAAAGAATAAACTAGCCAATTTTACAGCAGAAATAGGAACATTGGATACTATGAGGATTATCTATCCTTCAATCCTAAATCTGGGTCGTATACAGTTGGAATATGAAGAGTTTTTGAACCAATACCAAAATTACATTTTGTTCAATGCTTTGTCCCTAAATGAGAAGAAATCCACTATGTTAAGAAAACAACAATTGGATAAAGCCCATAGTGCTTTGAATAATGAGCTATTACTTTGGGAGAAACAATTCCTTATCAAAAGTCCAATACGCGGTAGAGTGGCTGTATTCGACATATGGAATCAATACCAAAATGTGGATGTGGGGGAAACCCTTTTTACGGTAGTTCCAAATGATTTGGAAGGGATTATAGGGCGAGCTACCTTACCGATTCGAAATTCTGGAAAAGTAAAGATTGGGCAAAGAGTGATTATTAAATTAGCAAACTATCCATTTGAGGAATGGGGGAGTTTAGAGGGAGAAATCAAAAATATTTCTGAAGTACCAAAACAGGGAGAAGAGGCATTTTACACCCTTTATATCAAGCTGGAAGGCTTAACGACAACTTATAATAAGCAAATAGACTTTAAGCCAGAAATGCAGGGCACCGCAGAGATTGTAATTGAAGAACTGACAATTTTACAACGGATCTTCTATCAGTTAAGAAAAGCTTTTAATAAGGTATAAAAAAACCGCCAAATAGCGGTTTTTAAAAAAAAAAGTTTTAGAACTCATGGACAAGAGCACCATGAATGGGAGGGGCAATTTGCCGTTGCCGTTGGACAATGACCACAGGTTTGGGTGGCCGCACCACCCTTCACGTTAGTTGCTTGAAGGTTTGATACAACTTTTTTTGAAAGAGACAATCCAATTTTTTTTGATTTTTTCATAAGAAAGGATTTTAATTAAACAATTATTTGTATTAAATATACTACATAAAAATAAGAATAAGTACTTATAAAACATTATTTACTTTCTTACAATTAGGAAAAACTAATACAATTAAAGTATTTAAGGAAGTAGGACTAAGTCAAATATCCTTAAGTTGTACAAAAAATCTTATTATTTTTTAGTTATTGTAACTTCACCACTGCAGATAATTTCATAGTTAGACAGCTACAAATTCACGAGATTGGTCAACTTATTTAAAGAGAAAAACAGCAATAAAATTTCAATATTAGACGTTTTTTAATCACCTTGATTTCTAACTAATTGGAAAAGCACAACCAAAACTAAATCTAAACTTAGAATGGGAAGTATCTTAAAACACTTGAAATAAAGAACATAAGGATGAATTAGGATTGATAATTGTTAAAAAGAGTGCTGAATTGGTTCACTGATTCATTTAGCCTTATATTTTTTTGAAAGTTTTTTCTTATATTGCTAGTGAGTGAAACTAAACAGTTATGCAAAAAATATTTCTCACCTTTGTCGCCCTGCTCTTTTTTTCATCCAATTACGCTCAAGAAACCCTTAAAACCGTAAAAGGTAAGATTATGTATCTTGATGGACCGGTTTTCAATGCGAATATAAAAGTTTCGAGTTCCGATGAAATCTATAAAACTACAAGTGAGGGGGCGTATGAGGTGCAAGCCTTTCAAGGTGATATTATCACCTTTTCATATCCCAGTTTACGCAACATGGTGGTGGTGGTCGAGGATGTCACTCGAATTCTGAACATTACTATGTCCGCTGATGTTACTGAGTTGGAGGAAGTAGTGGTGCAGGCAAGTAAACGTCGTAGTCAAAGTGAAATGCAAGATGATTATGCCAATAATAAGGATATCATAAGGACAGCTTTTGGATATTTAGATGCAGAGAGAGCTTCTGGGAAAATACGAATGATGACCGAAGACGAAATCAACCCGGTTGCGCAGTGTGTATTGGATCTGGTACGAGGGCAATTCCCAGGTTTGTTGGTCTCTGGGGACTGTAATGCGGGAGGGGACGTTTTCCTTGCAAGGGCTATGCGTCAAGGTGCTGTAATTTGGGATGTCGATGGTCAGATTTATGCTAAGAAAAGTGACCCTTCGGATCCTCCTAGTGCACCGGTTTGGCTCGATATAAGTTCGATTAAGAGAATAGCAGTGCTTCAAAATTTAGCGACAACCGTTGCTTACGGCTCTTTGGGCGATGCGGGCGTAATAGTCATCAACACGGTCAATTCCGGTTTCGGTGCAAAATCAGAAAAGGTATTCGATCGGGCGCGACTAAAAAATAATATATATAGGGATGATGCTCTCGCGATTAATGAAGTTTCCAAGAATCAACCAACTTATTTAATGGATTATGAGTCGAGTGCCTCTGTCGATATCGCAAAATTTGTGTTTGAGAGTAATTACAAAAAGTATTACAACGCACCGCATTTCTTCATTGATTCCTATGCTTACTTTAAGGGTAGAGGAGAAGAACAGTTCGCTACAGATATTCTGACCAAGAATTTACTATTAGTCAACGAAAACGCTGTATATCTAAAAGCCTTTGCATACTACGCGCAAGCTAATAATGATATCGATGAATCAACCAATCTTTATGAGCAGGTATTTACGCTAAGACCTAATTATGCACAGTCGTATCGCGATTTGGCTGAGGCCTATCGCGACCACAAGAATTATAAAAAGGCGGCCGCGATGTACGCGAGGTATAACTACTTGGTCGACGAAGGTTTTTTACAAGTAGACAGTGTCGGTTTTGGTGCTATAATTGCTAAGGACTTCGATAATCTTTTAGCACTTGAAGGTGATCAAATTATGTACAGTAAAAAGTCTGGTAAAAGATTTTCCAAGACTACTGATTTTAATGGTACCCGATTAGTATTTGAATGGAATGATAGCGAAGCCGAGTTTGAATTACAATTTGTAAATCCTGAAAAACATTATCATACGTGGAAACGTACCTCCGAGGCAAACCCCGCTCGTATTATGGACGAAAAACTCAAAGGCTATTCTTCAGAGGAGTTTTTAGTAGATGACTCCTTAGCAGGTAAATGGCAAGTAAATGTGAACTATAAAGGCAATAAAAAGCTAGAACCCACTTATCTAAAGGTAACTATCTATTTTAATTATGATCTAAATTCACAGCGTAAAGAAGTGAATGTCTATCGCCTTTCTTTGAAAGATATAAACCATGCGTTATTCGATATCATGATTTCAGGTCAGATAATAACAAAGTAAAGTCTTATAAAGAGTCCTTTCGATTAAGACTCTAGTGGCTCCCTGATTGATAAAAAAAAGATGAAATCCAGTTAGTTTCTTTTAAACTGTATTATGACAGAGAATAATTTCTGCTATATTACAAACCTTATCTTTTCTCGCGTATCGCAAAGGTGGTTCGGTAAAAGCGAAATAGAAAATCATAGCAAACCATCTCATTCAGTCTGTTTTTTGATTTGAACAGTCGATTCATCAACATATGAATATAACTTGCCAACAGGTTATTTAGGTCTAAGCTTGTCTCGTCTTTTTTTCTGATATTTAGAATTTTTTTCGTCAGTCCTTCCAAAGAATTTCTTTTATTCTCTAAAAGAGCCAAAATAGGTTCATAATCCGGTTCGCTTTCTTTGGTAAAAGCCATAAAGGATTCAATAGATTCTCGTTCCTTTCGATATTTTTCATCCAATTGTTTTTTGAGAGGTCTCGACATGCCGAACTCCATTCCATAGCTTGTTTTAAGACTATCCATTAAAACCAATTTTTCCTCAAGAGAGTAATCAAAACAATCTAGGAGATGATTTATAGAGCGTAATCCAAACAACCAGCGTAATTGTTCCCCCTCCTTACCTTCTATTAAATCTAAGAAATCTACTATAGAATCGCTGTCATGATAAAATATGGTTTCTGAAAATTCCATAGTTTCAGTACCATAACGTTCTAATTCTCTTTGATACGTATCCAGTTGAATTTTCCAAATGAGGTCTTCTTCCATAAAATGTTCAAGGGGCTCATGGAGAACACTAATTATCCGGCCAATACTACTTTTATCCAGACAATGAAAACGCAACCTAACATGATGCTTGGGGTCCGCATACCTAATAAAAAACCATTTATCTATTACTTTCTCATTGGTTAATTGCTGAGCTATTGGCTTTATGATTTCCGTGAGTACGAGATCAGAAGTTTTATGACCCGTATAAAGTTTGTAGTAGAGCCACTCACTTCCAATACTAAAATTTCGTTGGATGTTATTATTCATTCTCTTGTGCTTTTTGAGCTTCCAACTTTTCTTCATTAAAATATGATACTACTATTTGATGGCTGTAATGGCCATCACTGGATTTGACTATTCCCTCTTCTGCAAATAAAAATTCTGTCAATACGAATTCGGCGCGATTCTTAACGGTATCCAATAACATTTGTACAGAAGTCATATTATTAAAATTGATTAGAAGCTCATTGTCTCCATCGGTCAATAAAGCAAACTTGGGAAGTCTTATTGTTTTTCGCCATTGTTCAACTTTCTTTTTTAAAGCTTTTATATCTTCACTATTTGACAGTAAATCCGTTATATCGTCTTTATTTATCTTCCATCTGGCTTTATGTAATATCAAGTTCTTATATTCTACTCTGGGCAAAATACTACGGTTGTTTTCCAAAAACCCAAAATTGAAATAAATACCTTGCCTAAGGTTCTGAATTTGCATATCACATAGAAATTGATAAATGGGCAATGCATTCGCTGAAAAATTATGCGCGTTGGTTAAACGAGGGAGGATTTCTTTATTCAGCTTTTCTGAACGTAAGTATATTTTATCATTCCTAATTGAGATTAACAAATCCTGTATTGGAAGTTGATTATCTTCATCCAAGCTGGACTTTGCTAAATAGGGTATTTCGTATTCACGAAATGAGGGCCTCATTAAGATATTACCTACTCTAGCTTCAGGCAAATGCACAATTTCTGCCAAAATCTTATCGGCATTTATCTCCTTTTCCAAATTCGCAATGTTTTGGGTGAATTCATTTAAAGCTCTATCACCATGACAGAACCTTCCCAATAAATTAGCGGCACTAGAACCACCCATACCTGAAAAAACTATCTTTTCCTTATCATCATCACTCACTACTTGTATCATAGCCGAAAGGGTATCTGGTAAATCGTCCCAATTCAAAGGGAAGTCTTTAAAATCTATATCCGTTAATACAATTTTCTGAGTTCCAACCTTATCACAGGCAATTAATTTTTTTTCGAGTATTCTGTGAATGCTATTTTGAGTAAATTCGGTTTTGCCAAAAGGGTCTGCCCTGTCAGGTAAGTCAATGTCATCCACCAAATAATTCACATCACCACTGCCTCTATCTTGTAAGTAACCGATTCCTGTCTCAACATCCAATACTTTAGAAAGGGGCATTTCTCTTTGCTCATAACGTTCAAAGAATGAATCCTTAAACTTGGATAGATTGCTTTTTGCAATGGGGACGGTGAGTCGATTCAAGAGTGTCATCCCTTTTTTTATACTTTCGGAAATAGATATGGATAAGTTATTCTTTACAGGTTTTAGTTCCATATCGGTTTGAAACAGATATTTAAGATCGAACGAAGTACTATAATTTTTTAAGTCATTACTTAATGCTATATAATTTTCAGGCGCATTCCCGATACATAGATCAATAGTATTTAGTTGATTTTCGGCGTTTATCAAAACTTGGATTTCTCTCTCAACGCCTTTCATCTTTTTTAAGACTTTTAAAATTTGAAACATAAATTCAGGACCAGAAACTGATGGCTCTAGTTCGCTTACAAGTAACTGACTTTCCAATAACTCGTCAATAAAATTTTGTGCATCCTCTTTTGGTATCCCATCTTCTAATAATACTAAAATCAAATCATTAAGATAAGCACCTGATTTTGCTTCTTTAAATATTTTCTGTAAATAATTACTATTATCAACTTCGATAACATGATGTTGTCGTCTACTTTCCATATAATAATACTCGATATACCTTAATTGATTACCGGTCACATAAATACTTGAATTAGGGAAATATAATAATTGGCCTCTTATTTCGCTTACTTTTGAGATATCTTGAGAAAGCGCGACAAGGTAGTTCATATCCAAACGGGTATGTCTCTGATTTAGCTTAGGTTTTGTATTTTTGATGGACGTAAAATTCCTAATATCTCCTAGGCTGCATCCCGCAAAAAGACCAAAAGGTGTACAACGAATAGACATACGCGTCAAATACTTTAAAAGAGAAAAACTAATTTTTCTTTCTTTCTTTAAATCTAGGTCACTATTTATCCATTTTTCTATTTCAAAATACAATGTAGGAGATGCCAAGAAACAAGACTCCTTGACCAATGGGTCAGCATATGCTTTTTTTAGTTTATCTTTTGAAATGTTAACTTCGGATGTGAGTTTTCGGTAAAAATTATAAGGCACTATGGGAGTTCTTAGAACGAACTTGGGGAAATGCATATACGGATTTTTCATAGCACACTTGAATATCTAGCTTATCATGAAACATTCATCCCAGAGACTGGATTCCTCAGAAAAGTAATCGATAATAACAAGACCTATGCCCGCAACTCCTCCAAGAAGATGTAATTCCGAGGACCATCTTTTTTCATTAGGATTCCATTCCATATAACCTGCATAACCATCTTCGTGTATAGCCATTTTAATTCCCTCCTCAATCCAAAAATTGAATGACTTTAGGTATTTTTCATCACCGCTCTTTTGAAAAAGTCTCTTATATATGAGCGCGTTTCCGTAAGAACCATGGCACATTCCTGCATCGCTCACCAAAGTTTCATTAGGAACCCTCCTGGATGTTGTATGGCTAAATATATCTAAGGCATGTTCTTGCATGGCACTGTCATTGAAAGATTCTGCAACATGCATCAAAGAAAGGCCGATTCCTAGGTCACCGTAACACCACCCTAGTCTACTTCGATATTCTACTGAGGTTTCTTGCGTAATCCAGTTAGGAAATAAGGACATCTTTGAATCCTTCTTTTCAAATCCAAGAATATAATTAGTACCTCCGTTAACAAGTCTCTCAGTAATCTCTCTTAAAGTTTCAATTTCGTTTAATCTCGCTAGGAAATTAAGAACACTAGACATACCATGGGCAAGACCAAGATTAAATCCTTTTTTTTCGAGCTCAAAATTCAATATGGATTCCCATTTATGGCAATTACCCTCTTTAATCGCCAGTTTTTCTAATTCCTGAACAAGCTCTTTAAGGTAGTTTACATATCTTATTTTCAAATCTTTACGTACAGTACCGTGGTAACGCTTTAAAAAATAAAAACCATAACCTATAGCCCCGTGCAAATAATCAAAATTATTATGAATTAAATCTAGTTTCATCTGGTCGTATAAATATTCATCGAATTGTTCCAACAGATTATCAAAATCCAACTCTATAAAGCCCTCATCATTTAGGTGTTGAATCGCCCAGCCAAAGCCTGCTATGCCTCTACAATAGGTAGGAAAAGAATATCCTTTATTTATTTTTTCAATACAATGTGAAATCATTTCGACCCCTATGTCAGAAAAAGAGTCATCATCTAGATATTTGGCGTAATAAAAGTAAAACAAAGCCATACCAGAAACACCCGACAATACGCCAATATCCTCTTCTTGGCTATAATGGGCTTGAATTACTTCGCTAATTTCTTGAAGTTGATTTTTTAAAATTTCGTCATTTATCATTTGAAAACCTTGACTTATAAATTGAAGTTTAAGCCACCCATTTACAATTCCAAAATAACTTGTTAAAACATGTTATAAGCTAGATTTAATTGCTGAAGGAAAAAATAATTATTTTTTAAAACTATCATGTTTTTTTTTAACCCTCTAAGATGTAACGCATTCTTAAAGATGCAAATTAAAAAATTATTTTCCTACATATTTAATGACTTAGTATTACATAAATCAAAATCTAATAGCGTAGAAAATAAGAAATTATGCTGAACCGGGGCAAAAGCCAAAAGTTATTCTGTAACCATAAAATCAGATCTGCACCAAGAACAAATGGCTTTTCAGGAAACAGATCATTTTAAAGAAAAAGCAGGGCACAGGTACAAAATAGAAGCTAAGAACGGCGAACTGAAAAACGTACATGGGTATGGCCGGGCCAGTGCATATGGTATTGAAAATATGCGGATGCAAGGCTCGATCGCAATATTTGCCGTGAACCTGAAAAGAATCTTCAAATTAGAGCTATAGTTCAGGGAATGAAGCAGAGAATAGCTTAACAAAGCGAAAATACGCCCTATAAAGCCACTGTAAGGCAAGATAATTTCAAGAAAATAGTTTTGACAAAAAGAGGGATCAAATAAAACCAAAGTTTATTTGATCCATCCTTTTAAAAGATAGCTGAAAAAGAGTTGCTTTTTCAGTGACCTCGAGAAAAACCCCTTGCCTTTTTCTCTCCCTAACCACAAAAAACCTATACATTTCCAAGATTCCTCAACACCAAATAAGACCGGATTAATTCCTGGATTGGTTCCATATAACCTCATATGGTTCTATATGTATTTGCGAGTTAAATTATTGATTATAAGATAGTTATATTCTTAATATATCTATTATATTTATCCGTGAAACGGATAGCAAGTTGTATTCTAAGTAACTTAGAATTGTCTACTTCTGACGAAGTGTTTTACCTTAAAAAACAACCAAAATGGAACAAAGGAAAAGAGGTCGAAAACGATTGGGAAACAGGAAACGATACCATAACGTGATGCTCCGGTTCAACGATACGGAATACGATAAATTGAGAATTATCTGCGAATCCTTTGATCTGGATTTTTCGGAAAGGGGCGTTATAAGTCCGCTCTTGAGAAGATTGGTTTTGCACAACGAATCTGACGAAAAGGATATGCTCCCCGATACCTCGAACCTTGCCTACCATATCAACAAGATCGGCAACAACATCAACCAACTGGTCAAGCTCGCGCACCACAAGAATCTGAGAAGCCCGAACAGTAGTTTGCAAAACGAGATACGTAAAACGCATGAACTTCTTTGCACGCTTATCGAAAATACAATGTAGGAATAAACAAGATGATAGGAAGGATCATTTATGGGGAAAGCTGTCTGGGGACATTGAACTATGTCTTCGGAAAAGAAGGTATGCGAATACTCGGTTACGGCAACACATTTTCCCAAGGTATATCGCCAAAGTTCTTCGGGAGCGTGCTCCATTTTCAGGGACAGCGCAACGCCACCAAGAACCGCTATGCACATATTAGCCTGAACCTTCCACACGGGGAACACCTTGACGATAAGACCTTCTATAAAATCTCCGAAGAGTACATGGATAATATGGGCTATGGGGAACAGCCTTATGTAGTGGTCAGGCACAACGATACCAAGCACGAGCACGTCCATATCGTAACGACCAATGTGGACGAAGTTGGAAAGGTCATCGGAATCTTCAACAGTTACCGAAGGAATATCGCCACCCAACAGTACCTCGAAAAAAAATACAACCTTTCGCAATCGCCAAGCACCAAACAAGAAAGGCAACTTCCGCTTTACAGATTGCCCGAACTACAGTTCGGTATGGATGCAACCCAAGGAACGAAATACTATCTACAAGATGTACTGAACGGGATCAACCAAAAATACAAGGTGCGGAGTTTCGGGGAACTGGCAAAATTGGTCAAGCCCTATCATATTGAAGTTAAGCAGACCAAAAGCGAATCGGGAAGGATAGGAGTCGCGTATGGCCTGAACAATCAAAAAGGCTACCGAACAAGGTTCATCAACGGCTCCACCGTACACCGAGGGCTGAGCGGCCCGAAACTGCAAAAGGTGTTCGATATACATTCCAAATCGAAGCTGTTGCCAATGTACCGAAAACGCCTCTTGAAACAGATAGAGACGACCTTTAACCTTTTCCAAACTATCCATCCGCAGGAACTCGACGAAATTCTAAAGGAATATCAGGACATCGATATAAAATTGGACAAAAAAGAAGAAGTTATCGAGGGATTTACCATCTATGACAAATCGCGATATGTTTTCAGGGCAAAGGAACTTGGCAAAAACATCCGAATGGAAAACCGTAAGGATATTTTCGGCAACGGCAACGAACCCACGAAAATCGATACCGAAAGCAAACAGTTCAAACTTGAAATCCAGAAGCTGATAAAGGAGGCATTAACCACATCCTATCTGAAATCCCCGAAACAGGAAGGACTGCTATCCGAACATATCATGACTAGGAACTTCGGCGATATCGTTCCGAGCTTGACGGCTTCAAAAAACCATAATTTCTTGGAACGTTACATCCCAAGAAATCAAAAGACCGAATTCAGGAAAGCGGTAGAAAATGCCTTTCCCGTGGTCAGGGAAAGATTGTACGAACTGGAAACCAAAAAAGAAAAGGAAACCTTGGAAAATAAATTCAAGCTCATCCGCAACGTATTGAAAAAAGATATTTTTAATGTCGGCACGAAACAGGGGAGTGTTCGTCTTTTGTTCCAATCATTGGGGGTAAAGTATAATGACAACAAGTTGTCCTTTACCAATTCGGACAAGCATACGGTTCCCGTTCCTTTGGGACACTTGCCCTTCCCCGAGAATATGGAAAAATATGTATCCACGGGTTTTGTCCGCCAAAACCATTTCATGCTCCAAATGTTGACGGAACGGTCCTCCGAAAATAGCCCCAATCTGACGGCATCGGCCATTTTCCTGCCCATGATTTTTCCGAAACTTTATGATAAAATGAATCCCGTTTACAAAAAGCAATATGAAAGTGTCGTTTTGGGTTCTTATATAAAGAATGCCAAACGGACACATGCACCTTTCGAAAAATCTGCAAGGGACTATATCGCATTTTTCAATGCCAAGGGTTTCTATTTTGTAAAAGGAGAGAAGGGGTTCGAGGTCAAATCGATCTATACTGACAACAGTACAAGTTACCCTTTGCCGAAAAGAACGAGCCAGTATTTGAGTTCAATTCCCGATTTGACAACAGCATTAAAGGAACAACAACCCATAATCAATGACTTGGTGGAAGGCGGAAGAAACAACCTGGAAAACCTATGGACGGGGCATCTTATGGAAAGAGGGATGTACGATAAGGTTGCCTTTATGGTAACGGCCGAAAATGTAGAACCGAACCTACATCGGGAAATGGTGCACCACCATATGGATAACGGACTTCGGCAGTGCCTTGTTCAAGTATCTCAAAGGCAATCCAGTATCCAACAGAACCGTTTGCTCAGAAAAGGCGTTTATGCCATCAGTTCTTTATTAGGTGGTGGTGGCAAGAAAACCGAAGAGGTCTATAACGGGTTCAAGGACGAGTTTACGGACTTTACAAAATCCAAAAGGAAAGGCAAGGGTATGGGGCTTCCTTGGTAAATTTAAATGAGCTGTTTTGGGATAGGTAATTTTGCGCCCTGATGGGCGCTTTTTTGTGGATAGGGAGAAGAAGGAAAAAGTGAAATTTTTTACTTTTTTTGGTCGAAGCCAATGAACTTATTTTTCCGATAGTTGTCCGAAAATTTCATCTTGATATTCGTCCATTTTGCTTTTTCTCAGATTAGCTAGATATGCCTGCGTAGTACTAATTCGCTTATGGCCTAGCATTTGAGAAATAGCGGTAAGGGGAATTCCCATTTCATTTGCACCTGAAGCGAATGAATGTCGAGCCGCATAGCTCGTAATATTTTCTTGAATTTCTGCGAGTTCCGCAAGTTTTTTCAAATTGTCATTAAAGCGTTTTCTAGCCCAAACGATTTGATTGTAGCTTTGGGTCGGGTTTTCACTTTTGACAACATTCAATAGATAATCTGTTTTCTCTTTTCCTTCCGTAAAATATGACAACAGCGGATTTAGTTGGTCATGGATTTTAATATTATAAGGTTGATCGGTTTTCTTTCGGGAATATTTGATCCGACCATCTACGATATTCGATAACTTTAAATGGGCCATATCGACATAGGACATGCCATTCAAAAGAAAGCTCATCATAAAAATGTTCCTATCCCTAAAGAGAGCCGTATTCTCATCTAGCTCCAATTCTGAAATCTTCCGAATGGCATTAATCGGTAAGGCACGCTTTTCGGGCTTTCCACTTCTGATAACATAATCGTTAAAAGCATAACCTTCTTTATCGGCAAGGTCTGCTTTAATGGCTTTTCGATTAATGGCGCGAATTGTACGTAGGTAAACACTGAGTCCGCCGAGTTTGTTACCCTTTGCTAAATGATATTTTTCAAATCGGTTCAAGAAGTCGAGATTCAATTCATCAAATGTGAAATCTTTATCCTTTCTAAAATTCTTAACTGCCTTAAGGGTATGCTTGTATACCCTTGCATTGCCGATACGTTTTGATTCGAGCATGTCCTGTATTTGCTGTTCGGCAAACTGATAAAAGGTAACCTTATTTGTAGACCTTGTGATATGTGCCCTTACTTCCGAAACGCTCATATATTTCAGCTTGTCCCTATCGTCTAATTGGGTAAGGATATCCACCATATGAGCCATTTTCTTTTGCAGAAGATTATTTAGACGAGAGGGGGATTCCGTCCCCTTATAGGAGGGTCTGATTTTTTGTCTTTTCCCGTCCCAATCGGAAACCGTGATTTGATGCCCTGTTCCGATGCTAGTGGTCTTTCTAATGTGGGTCAAACGAAAGATTAAAGGGAAGGTTTTGGTATCTTTACGTCTGGTATCCAAAGAAAGTTTTATGTGTGTAGCCATCTTCTCTGATTTTATTTGCACGCAGATTGCACGCAAAAATTGGTTTTTAATGGTCTTAAATGTACTTAAAGATACTACAAATATCTGATAGCCCCTGTTTTTATTGAGTTTTTAATTCATATGAAACTAAATAAAACCTGCCTTACAAGCAGGGGGTCGAAGGTTCGAATCCTTCAGGGCCCACAGTAGTAAACAAAGACCCTTCAAGAGATTGAAGGGTTTTGTTATTTTACACCAGTACAACATCTGTACAACAAATCATCTTTCTTTTACATTCATTTATCCCTATCTTGATAGGGTGGAACGATTAGGTAACATATTTGCCAGGTGGCTATATCAAAGCAGAAGAGATTTAAAACACCTTTGGATAAAGCATGGCGTAATGACCACCAACAGACTTTCCGTGCTGGTTGTAATCGTTTTTGGCATAGCGCCATTAACCCTGTATTTTCTCATTTCCGACGCTAGTTATTCGGTTATACAAATTATAGCAAGCTATCTGTTCGTTACGCTGTTGTTCGCTTTTGCCATATTGATAGTGATTACCTGGTTCAAATCTGAGGAACTGTTTAAAAGTAATGTTCAGGGATTCACTTTTTTGCAGTTATCCCTATCCAGAATTGATAAAGATTTTTTCGGTTTTGAGGATGGCGACGTTGAGAACCTTTTACGATTAACGAACGGGTTTCCTGCAGCCCAGAAAATTATAATCAGGGAATCCCCAAAGAACAAACAATCCGGAAACATTCGATTCTTGTTTACACTTTTAGACCTGATTGTTCGTGGGGGAATCTTTAGGATGCAGGCGAAGCCAAAAGAATCTTTGAATATGCTTATTTCGGAGCGGTTTACGTTCCAGAATTCCGATATCAATCCAAGTACACTTCCTTCGAGTTATTCCAAATGGTGTTCCACTACCCAAGCAGGTAGTTATGACGATGTGCGAAACGACATCTCAAAAGCTCTCGGAATCCTATAAAATCTATTTAACATAAACTTTATAGAGAAAATATTGGGCAATTCATAGGCAATCGTCATTTCCCTATTGTTTCCACTACATCTGTCGTCATATGTTTGTCCAGTACAATCATAGTAAAAGGCCTTTTACTCATCATCAATTCTTAAACATTAAAATTATGAATGAGCAAAAAAACGTTGTGGAGCTATTGCAGGATATTAAAGGTCTGCTTTCGCACACAAAAAAAGTATTCAATATCGATGACCTTGTTAAATACACAGGGCTATCCAAGAGCAAGATCTACAAACTCTCCCAATTAAAGCTGATACCGGCAGGGAAGAACAGGCACATCCGCCAACTATTCTTCAACAAGGAAGAAATCGATACCTGGTTGATAGGGGAACCTGATCTATCTGATGAATCTTTGGAACGCCAGTTCAATGAACAGCTATTGCAGAACAGAAAAACGGGATCATGAAAGACACACCTTACATCCGCGTGGGTACCTACTATTATAAATTGGTACGCATCCCAACAATTGCCGGACAGTTCAACGAAATCATAGTGCCATGGACACTGGAGGCTATACGACAGGATCACGGAAAAAGCTTTATTGGAACCATTGAAAAGTACGATGGCTTTACTTGCCTTCCGAGCCATATCCATTTTGAACGGGAATGGCACGGTTTCTATAACACTTATGCGCCCTTGCCCCATGAACTTGGGGAGGGGGCTTTCACCTATACGTTGCAACTTTTGGAACATATTTTCGGAAAACAGCTGAACCTAGGGCTCGATTACCTACAATTACTATATACCAAACCTGTGCAAGTATTACCGATTCTGTGTCTGGTATCCAAGGAACGCTCCACGGGAAAGACCACCTTTCTCAAATGGTTGAAAAAAATGTTCGACAATAATATGACCTATCTGACCAATGATAGCTTCAGCAGCCAATTCAATGCGGATTGGGCGAACAAGCTGCTCATCTGCATAGACGAGGTACTGTTCAACAAGGAGGAACTGACGGAACGGATAAAGTACCTGAGCACAACAAATTTTAATAAACTGGAAGCCAAGGGGAAGGACAAAAGAGAGGTAGAGTTCTTTGGCAAGTTCATCCTCTGCAGTAACAACGAGGACAACTTTATCAAGATAGATAGCAACGAGACCCGTTTTTGGGTATTGAAGGTACCTTCTCTGAAAAAAGAGGAAACACGGTTTCTGGAATATCTTGAAGCGGAAATACCTGCATTCCTTTATCATTTACTACATCGAGAACTGACCAGTCCCAATAGTACCCGTATGTGGTTCTCCCCTGCACAGATTAGGACCAAAGCTTTGAAGAACTTGATGCAGAACAACAGGAACCGAGTGGAGAAGGAACTTGCCAGTGTTGTTCTTAGTGCGATGGAGACCCTAGAGCTGGAAGAGGTACACTTATGTCCCCTAGATGCCCTTCAGCTGTTGAACCGCACCCGGATCAAAACCGACCTCACCCAATTGAGGCATATTCTTAAAAAGGATTGGAAACTCATCAATCAGGAGAATTCAATGACGTACAGGAAATTGATGATTTGGCAGGACGGAGGAATGGGCTTGACCGATGCTAAGGGAAGGTACTATTCCATAAAAAGGGATTTTCTGATGGAACATTTTGGAGAAGAATAGCAAATGATGAAATGATGACGAATCGATGACGAGGAAAACGTAATATTTATTGGGTATACGAACGCTTTCTCATCATCTCTAAAAAATATCGCTGATGAAAAAGAAAAACACACCACCAATTATACTTTTTTTTGATGAAACGATGATAGATAGTATTAAGACTAATAAACATAGGGGTTTAGGCCGTCATCGTTTTGTCATCGATTTGTCATCAAAATAGAACGATGATAAGAATTGGCGCCAAATGATATGAAATGAAAACAGAAAGAACAAACAGTTTATCGTGTAAAAGAGCCCGAGCTTTTCCCATCGAAAAAGCGCTGGCAAAACTAGGGCACTTCCCGACCAGATCGACCGAAAAAGAAGCTTGGTTCCTGAGTCCGTTCCGCTCAGAGACCCAAGCCTC
>RCND010000834.1_pt1 | contig 17686 bp, 13 predicted proteins | sample 2041351 | NCBI WGS metagenome assembly RCND01 (sample SAMN09708230, study PRJNA481090) | Marine sediment metagenome, whole genome shotgun sequencing project. | biome: marine sediment; feature: ocean; material: sediment; isolation source: Sewage treatment plant 12B marine sediment (STP12B) ... | reverse complement strand
GTGCTGACGACTACCGAAATATTTTTAAACGAACAAGAATATTACGTAAAAAAAGCCATAGAAAATGGATTGGCGACTCCCATTAGCCGTAAAAAAATTGAACTTGCACAGCAACAATTGGCTGGAAAATTATTGGAGTTTGACCATAATAAAACCCTATTGATAGAAATACTACACCAACTCACTGATGAAAGTATCGAGAACTTAAGTTTACTCAATACCCATTTACAATCTTTCACAACCGACTCCATATCAAGCCCTGAAAAGCGCAGCGAAATCAAAGCTTTGGAGGAAGCAGAAAAGGCGACACTTTATAAATCTAAAATGGAAAAAAGCAATTTTATACCCAAGCTAGCTTTAAAAGGGCATTATGAGTTTATAGAAGACGATTTATCATTGTTAGACCCAAAATGGTTTGTAGGGGTAGGTATCAAATGGAATGTGTTCGATGGTAATCAATCACGGTTGAAAAGTAAAAAATCTATCATTGAAAGCCAGAAATATAGAGAACAAATAGAAGATGCTGATGAAATGATTGCTTTAAGCATCATCAAGGCTGAATTGACCTATGAATCATCTCTACAAAATACCAAAATAGTTCAAAAAGAAATTGAGTTGGCGAGTGACACCTATGATATGAGCAATAAACAATATAAAAATGATTTGGCATCCATAAATGACGTGCTTGACGCTTTAAACGATTTGGAAAAAGCGAATTTTAAACTGCAAGAGTCTTTTTTCTATCAGCGAAGAGCTGTTACCGAATTACTTCATGCAAAGGGGGTTCTCAATTACTAATACAAATAAAAAGAAATAAAGAAAATGAATTCATTTAGAAACATATTTATTAGCTGCATTGTAATGGCTGCTATTAGTTCTTGTGGAAAGGACAAGTCAATCACCTCCTTCAGGGGGAAAGTTAAATTTGAAACCATTTCAGTGAGTAGCAAACTTGCCGGAAGAATCAGTGAAATTTATGCAGAAGAGGGGCAAATGGTAAAAAAAGGAGATACGCTGGCCTTGCTCGATATCCCTGAAGTAAATGCAAAAATGATTCAAGCCGAAGGTGCTGTTACAGCCGCAAAAGGTCAATTGAACATGGCTTTTAAAGGTGCAACTGCAGAGCAATTAAACCAAATTAACGGTCAAATTGATGCCGGCAAGGCTCAATTGGAATTTGCGATGGAATCCTATAATAGGTTGCAAGCGATGTATAAAGACTCCTTGGTAAGCCTTCAACAATTAGATGAAGTAAAAATGAAACGCGATATGGCAAAGGCTCAAGTAGCAGCGCTGGAAGCTAAACGGGATGAGATAGGCAAAAGTGCGAGAGCCGAACAAATTGATCAAGCCAAAGGCCAATTGAATCGAGCTATTGGAGCCAAAGAAGAAGTAATTATAGCATCAAATGAAAGATATGTGATCGCACCTGCAGATATGTCTATTGAAACCATTAGCCTAAAAGCAGGGGAGTTGCTAACGCCTGGATATACGTTGTTCAATGGTTATGAAAAGAGCAGCGTGCATTTTCGTTTTACTATTCCTGAATCAAAAGTGTATGCTTTTGAGGTTGGCAAACCACTTGAGCTAATCAACCCATACACGAAAGAGGAAATCAAGGCTAAAATTGTAGCAATAAAACAACTGGCACAATACGCCGACATTACTAGTACGGCCCCATTATATGAACTATCTGAGTCCATTTATGAATTGAAGGTTGTTCCTACTTCAAATGTGTCCGGTGAATCATTTTTTCTAAATGCTACCATTCTTATTAAATAGTTAAGGCATGAAAGATTTTTTGAAATTACTTCGAATAGAGTTCAAGCGTATTTTCTCTAATAACGTATTGATTGCCATTTTCATTGGAGCACCTATTTTTTATGGAATTTTATTTGGTTACGTCTATCAACAAGCAAAAGTGATAGACTTACCCATTGTGATTATAGATGAAGACCACAGCCCTACTTCTGATAAGATAATTGATGCTTTTTTAGATAATGAAGTTTTGTTAGTAAGTGATATACGCCATACGCCCGGAAATATTCTAGCTGAAATGCCCACAAAACAATATGTGGCAGTGGTTACTTTGCCCACCGAATTAGAAGCAGATATTCTACAAAAAAGACATCCTGAAATAAGGGTTGACTTGAATATGGCAAATATTTTAAATGCCAATACGGCCAGCAAAAACATTCAATCGGTTTTAATGACCCTAAATGCCGGAATTGAAATAGAGGGACTCAAAAAAAAGGGTCTCCACCCCTCCCAGGCTTTGGCAAGCTATGAAAGCTTTAAGATCAATTTTAATAAGCTTTATAATTCCACAGGGAACTATTTGACATTTATGCTGCCAGGTCTACTGGCTGCTATTATGCAACAGATTATCTTTTTGGCCATGGCCTTGGTTTTTGCAAGGGATTTTGAAGATGGTCATTTTGGAAGGCTTGTAAAAGAAAGCAAGTTTTCCTTGTATCATATCGCACTTAAATCGACCCCCTTTTTATTGATGTTGCCGATCATATGGGCGATTGTAAGCTTACTTGTCCCTTATTTTAAAATTGATGTGGACATATTCAATTTCCCAATGCTAGTTTTGGCGACCTTATTAACATTAGCTTCAATGTGTATTGGAATGCTTTTTTCCATTGCCATTCCAAGTCAATTAAAAGCTACGGAGCTTTTAATGGTAATTTCTACCCCTGCTTTTATTCTTAGTGGATTTACGTGGCCAACTCATGCATTTCCTAATGCAATTGCAAATTTTGCCCAATATATTCCATCGACACAGTTTTTAAGTGGATTCAGAAAAATAGCATTTTACGGAGGAAATTTATCATCTATTAAAGCTGAAATCAACACTTTACTACTTATAACCTTTGTTGCTTTTGTAACCTTGGGAATACTGCTACAGTTCAAAATATTTCTGAATGTTAAAAAACAAAAAAGACTACTTCAACCAGCGCAAGACTAATTCAAATGCAAGAGGAAAAAGTAATAGAAGGGATAAATAATAGTTATTTTCCAGATGTTCTTGGTGATGGGTTTAATAAGTTGACATTATCACTTGAGGATGATTATGAGGGAGAAGTAATTGCAACCCTTGTTCGACGAAAGAGCGAAACCAAATCAGACAAGGCAATCCTATATGTTCACGGTTTCAATGATTATTTCTTTCAAGAACAAATGGCCAAAAGATTTAATCTATATGGATATAATTTCTATGCCTTGGATTTAAGAAAGTACGGGCGTTCATACTTAAAGCATCAAAAATTAAACAATGTCCGTTCTTTATTGGAATATGACGAAGAAATAGACCTTGCCTTGCAAATCATTGCTTCTGAAAACAACAATCAGGTGCTATTAATGGGACATTCCAATGGAGGGCTCATTGTAACAAATTATGCCGGGAACCATATTAATAGCGACCTATTTCACGGAATAATCTGTAACAGTCCATTTTATGACCTTAATTTAAACATCTTTGAAAGGAAAGTAGGAATCCCTATACTGTCAATTCTTGGAAAGCATTTTCCAAATAAACCTATTTCAGCCAGATTATCAGAATTTTATGGATATAGCATACACAAAGACAAATATGGCGAATGGAACTATTCACTTACTTGGAAACCTCATAAGGTATCAAAGGTGAATTTGGGCTTTATCAGAGCAATACATAAAGCCCAAAAAAATATAAAAAATAAGTTAGTTATAGATGTTCCTACACTTGTGATGCATAGTGATAAATCAATTTATGGGAATACTTGGTCTGAGAAATATAAAGAAAGAGATGCCGTTTTAAACGTAAATCGCATTCGTAAAAATGCCCATAAAATTAAAGGGAAAGTTACGGTGTACAAGATAGAGAATGGCATTCACGATTTATTCCTTTCAAAAAAACCGATAAGGGAAAAGGTCTACGAAAATATGTTTGAATGGATGAATAATAATTTTAACTAAAACCACATATCACATTATCACGACCAATTAAAGTTTATGCTTGCTTTAGAACTTCAACTAAAACTAGTATTTTGTAACTGATTTGAACATTTGAAAATCCTGATGGATTACAAGTGGTACAAATCATATATAAACCGTTGTTTATCGTTTGCCAAGGACAAATCTAAATCCCATTAACTGTGCTCCAACTTCTGCGGGCTAGAATATAAATTGGATATAATTAAAAATGTCACAAAAGTCTAAACTAAAAGAAATTGCAAAACTCTTCTTCAAGTTGGGCTGTATTTCCTTTGGTGGTCCTGCAGCGCATATCGCAATGATGGAGGACGAGGTCGTCACCAAAAGAAAATGGATGACCCAAGAACATTTTCTGGACCTTATTGGCGCCACAAATTTGATTCCCGGACCCAATTCTACAGAAATGACCATGCATTGTGGTCATGAAAGAGCAGGCTGGAAAGGGCTTTTTGTGGCAGGTTTCTGTTTTATTTTTCCTGCAGTGGTCATTACTTCTGTTTTTGCTTGGCTATATGCAGCATATGGGCAATTACCCAAAGTAGAACCGTTCATTTACGGCATTAAACCAGCCGTTATCGCAATAATTGTAATGGCTGCCTTTCGCCTTGGAAAAAAAGCAGTTAAGAACAACGAATTGGCAGTTTTGGGAATCATCACCCTTTTCGCATGTTTGTTAGGTGTAAATGAAATCATAGCGCTTTTTGGATGTGGTTTTTTGGGTTTGCTCCTCTATTTCATTAAGAAAAACACTACTACTCTTAACAGTTTCATCCCGCTTTTGCTGGTTCAATTAAGCGACCCTTTAAAAATAGGAACCCTAAAAATATTTTTGACCTTTTTAAAAGTGGGTGCTATTCTTTATGGTAGTGGTTATGTCTTATTTGCGTTTTTGGATTCAGAATTGGTTGCAAACGGATGGCTGACCAGACAGGCATTAATTGATGCCGTAGCCGTTGGGCAGATGACACCTGGACCTGTTTTATCTACGGCTACCTTTATTGGTTGGCAAATGAATGGTGTTACTGGAGCGTTGGCAGCAACTGCGGGCATTTTTTTACCCTCGTTCTTTTTTGTTCTAATCTTGAATCCTTTGATTCCCAAAATGCGAAGGTCAAAGATTGTTGGCGCCATTTTGGATGCTGTAAATGTGGCTGCAGTTGCATTGATATTGGCCGTATGCATCGAAATGGGAAAAGATACGCTGTTAGATTGGCGCACTATCTTAATCGCAATAGCCAGTCTGCTTACTGTTTTCTATTTCAAAAAACTGAATAGTGCGTTTATTGTTTTAGGTGGAGCACTCCTAGGATATGTATTGACTTTTATTTAATCGTAAAGTCAAAAATTAATATTTCTTAAGTGGATTCCCGCTTTCGCTGGAATGACAATTTATTAGTAATCTCGAGGGCATCGAGAAAATCATTTCGATTAAAATTTATCGACGACAACTTTATAGGTTGGATCTTCCAATACGTTGACATCAATGATATCATTGGCATTTTTCAAAAGTAGAATACAATCCTTACTTAAATGCTTTAGGTGCACTTTTTTACCTACTTTCAGATAACGTTCGGTGAGTTTGTTCAAGGCCTCAATACCTGACATATCAGCTACGCGACTTTCTTGAAAATCAATGATAACTTCCTCAGGGTCATTTTGAATATCAAACTTTTCAGAGAAAAGGGTAGTTGAACCAAAGAACAAGGGACCGAATATCTCGTAATGTTTTATGCCATCATCATCAACATACTTTCTAGCGCGAATACGTTTTGCATTTTCCCAGGAATAAGCCAAGGCAGAGATAATAACCCCAAACAATACAGCGATAGCCAAATTATGGGTAATAGCTGTAATCAAGGTTACCAAGACCATAACGATAACATCTGAATTCGGCATTTTTCGAAAGGTTTTAAAACTAGCCCATTCAAAAGTGCCAATGGCCACCATGAACATTAAACCTACCAAAGCCGCCATCGGCAAACGCTCGATCAAGCTGGATCCAAACATGATAAAAACCAAAAGCATAACTGCCGCGGTAATCCCAGATAATCTTGCACGTGCCCCTGATGAAGTATTGATCAAACTCTGACCGATCATGGCACAACCACCCATTCCAGATAAAAATCCAGATAGTATATTTGCTGTTCCCTGCGCAACACATTCTTTGTTACCGCTACCCCGGGTTTCGGTTATTTCGTCAATAATGTTTAACGTAAGAAGGCTTTCAGTTAGCCCCACGACAGCAACAATGACCGAGAAAGGAAAAATGATTTTCAATGTTTCCCATGTAAATGGAATTTGCGGAATTGATAGTGGCGGAAACCCTCCTTGAATAGTTTGACCTTCTTTCATAGTATCTGCTACGGTCAGCGTATCAACTCCAAAACCCATTACGATTGCTGAAACAACCACGATGGCCAATAAAGAAGACGGAATGGCTTTTGTCAATTTTGGAAATCCCCAGATAATCAACATGGTCAACAAAGTAAGTCCCAACATCGTATAGAATGGTGTCCCAGTTAAAAGAGCGGTCGTTCCTTTTTGGTAAAAATTTGGAAATTGAGCCATAAATATGATAATGGCGAGTCCGTTTACGAATCCGAACATAACAGGGTGTGGCACCAATCTAATAAACTTACCCAAGCGCAAAATACCTGCGATAATTTGTAAAAGTCCGGCTATGATTACCGTGGCAAAAACATAATGCAAAATGGTTTCTGGTTCAATACCAGGAAAAGTATTCTTTAGCTGCAATATTAATCCTATGAAGATTACAGCAACTGCTCCTGTAGCTCCAGATATCATTCCTGGTCTACCACCAAAAATTGAGGTTACCAGGGCCAACACAAAAGCGGCATATAAACCTGTTAAGGGCGAAAATCCAGGAATCAAGGCAAAAGCGATTGCCTCAGGCACCAGTGCCAAAGCGACGGTAAGCCCCGACAAAATTTCTGTTTTATAATCTACTTTCTGCTTAAAATCGAATATATTCAAATACTTCTTCATCCCCAGGAATTTAAGGGCGCAAAAATAGTATTAAAAGTTGGTTTGACCTTAAAACAGTTAATTATTAGGGATTTGACAACTTACCAAGACTTTATACCCAACAACTTTTCCCCAAGCGGAGATAATTTGGCAGTTTCGTATTTTTCTTGTTCCCAATTTCTTGGATCTCCCGGGAACGCATAGCCTTCGGGGGCAATTCTATTTTTCCAGGAATTTATTCGCCATTGCTTCAATTCCTCATTTTCCTCTTCTGCTGGCATCATAGAAATATACTGGGCAATTCGAACTATGTCCTTAGATTTGTTGGGCCGTATTCCATGAGGTTCGGTACTATTGAAGATGAGCAAATCACCTGCTTCCAACTTAACTTTTACAATTTTATTGGCTATTCCAGAAATGTCTGGCTGAAAACGATCGCGATCTTCAGATTGCGATAATTTCCAAGTATCATAATTTCTGTAAAGCCAGGGAATACATTGAAATCCACCCATATTTTCATCGGTCTGATCAGCCAAGGCCAATACACCTTGTACATTTTGTGGTTTGGTCTCTGGGTCATAATCCCAATGAATAAATCCTTTTTGTTCATGACCGGGTCTGTTTGGAAAATTCAAATTAGCACGATCAATGGTTACCCAAAGTTTTTCAGTACCCCAAACATCCGCGAAGGCATCATAAACACGTTGCATTTGTCTATTGTTCCATAAGTGCTGGTTATTGTAAACCTCAACCATTCCAGTGCCCGTAAGCTCTTTCATTTTCATTTCAGCTCTTGGAGGTGCATACCAAGATTCCGGATCTTTTGGGTCTTTTTCCTCAAATTCCCAAAGAAAATCAGCCGTTCTTTGTGCTTGCTCTTTTGGAACCGCATTCTTTATAACGACATAACCATTATGCATCCAGAACGCCCAATCTTCTTCACTCATGACCCTCAAAGGTTTTCCATTAGAACGATCATTCAAACTTAATTTACTACTTGTAGCCGTTGAAGGGTTACCAGGAATTTCCTCATGGGCCTTATTGGCCATTTCTAATTTCGTGTTGACTTTTTCCATGACTTTTATTTTCTAGTTGAATTGATAATGTAAAACTAGGAATCAGTTTATAACTACTCAACCGCAATATTGACCATAATTTGTACTATTTTGATTTTTATGCCGTATTTTTGCTCTTATCTGTACAATTTAGTTAAATTTAAAAATGAAAATTCAGTTAGAAACGTTTAGTTCAGACAGTAAAAGTCCTTTTCGACTTTTGCATAATCCTAGATTGAACAATTTGTTCTACTGGCATTTTCATCCTGAATATGAGCTGGTATATATTGAAGGTGCAAGCGCAGCGCGTCATGTGGGTGATCATATTTCTACATATCAAGATAGTGATTTGGTTTTCATAGGCTCCAATATTCCACACTTGAACTTTGACTATGGTGTACAAACAGACTACTACAAGGAGGTCTTGCATCTGAAGCCCTTTTTCAGGAATATGGTTATTGGGGAAATACCAGAACTTTCAGGAATAATGGAACTTTTCAAAAGATCTGCCCATGGCATTGCCTTTAATGGGGAAACCAAAAGAATAGTGGGGAACCGACTGAAAAAACTTCATACCCTTTCTTCATTTGATATGTTTATGGAAATCATTCAAATTTTGAAGGTTTTGTCATTAAGTCCAGATTTTGAATTGCTTCATGACCAACCCTTCATTAATAGATACAACAAAAAGGAACAGGAAAGATTACGCCATATTTATGCATTTATCGATGAGAACTACCATAGAAAAATAAGTATCGATGAAATAGCGGCGGAATGTAATTTGGGTAAGGAAGCATTCTGTAGGTATTTTAAAAAAGCTACTGGGAATACTTTTGTTGGTTTTTTAAATCAATATAAAATCAGTCAGGCTAAAAGACTATTATTGGCCGGAAAAAATGTGGGAGAAACTTGTTATGAATGCGGATTTGAAAGCCTTTCTTATTTCAACAGGACCTTCAAAAAAGTTACAAATGAAAATCCTTCTGAATTTAAAAAGAAATTGGCCTCAAATTTGATATGAAACTAATGGAACCAAGATTCAAACATTGAACATTGAAACGTCACCTCTAAAAATAATGGCTAAAAAAAAGATTCATTTTCGATGCTAATTTTTAACTTGGCAGGTAATTTTATAAAATGAAAATTTTACTTTTATCCTAGACTAATAACAATTATTGAAACCTAATAAAAATGGTAATGCGCAAATCAAATATTTTATTGCTTCTTTTTTTAATCGGCTATTCTTTCTATGGTTTGGCCCAAGATTCGAATAAGCCCAAATTGGTTGTTGGGGTAATTATTGACCAAATGGGTTTTGACCAATTGTATAAATATCAGGACAGATATGGGGAAACCGGTTTCAATAGGTTGATTAATGAGGGATTCAATTTTAAGAACGCAAATGTGAATTATATTCCATCGGAAACCGCCCCTGGGCATGCTTCAATTTACACGGGAACTACTCCTGCTTATCATGGCATTATCGGTAATAGTTGGTATGACCGAGAATTAGGTAATTATGTAGGCAATGTAATGGATTCCAACGAAAAAATAGTCGGATCGTTAAATGAGAATCCAAACGGTGTCTCCCCCCAAAATTTAACTGCTACTACTATAACGGACGAGTTAAGGCTTAGGAGTAAATTTAAATCTAAAGTGGTTAGTATTTCCATAAAGGATAGGGCAGCAATACTACCAGGAGGAAAGTCTGCCAATGCTGCCTACTGGTACAATTGGGATTCTAGTCCTGGCTACTTTGTTAGCAGTTCTTTTTACATGAGAAAGGTACCCAAATGGGTTGCCAAGTTCAATGAATTGGGAAAACCTGATGCATATCTCAACGAAACCTGGAACACATTATATCCTCTTGATACTTACACTGCCAGTTCCCCTGACGACAATAAATATGAGCCTTCCCTAGGTGGTAAGTCGAGTCCCACATTTCCATATGACTTTAAAGCCATGCGCGATAAAGTCAAAAAAAACGGAACAGAATATCGCCTACTTTGGGTATCCCCTTCTGGTAATACATTATTAACCGAGTTTGCCATTGCCGCCATAGAAAACGAAGAATTAGGGATGGATAAATATCCGGATATTTTGAATGTAAGCTATTCAATTACAGATGTAGTTGGACATACTTTTGGACCGCAATCCGTTGAAATGGAGGATATTTATCTGCGTTTGGATAAAAACCTCGGTGAACTTTTTGCTGCCCTTGATTCTAAAGTAGGTAAAAATAATTATGTGCTCTTTTTAACTTCGGACCATGCAGCAATACCTGTGGTTTCTTACCTCAGAGAAAATAAACTTGATGGTGATATTGCAAGGATAGGACAGTACAACCATAAACTAAATTTATTTTTAGTAGCAAAATATGGTGAAGGTTCATGGATCGAAAATTTTGACGGGAACCAAGTATACCTGAATAAGAACACAGTGGATGAAAAAAAATTACTGTTGCCAGTTATTCAGCAAGAAGTTGCCGACTTTTTAATGACCCAGAAAGGGGTTTATTTGGCCCTTACGGCACATGATCTCCAAACCCAAACCTATGAAGAAGGGCTAAGGAAAACCATGCAAAATGGCTATTATCCTAAAAGGTCTGGCGATGTTTTACTTTCCTATAATTCCGGTACCATTCTAAATCCAAATTCACGGATGGCGGTTGAAAGGGTAAAAGGCACCGTACATGGTTCTGGATATAGCTACGATACCCATGTTCCTTTACTATGGATGGGATTAGGAATTCCAAAGGGAGAGTCGGTTCGAAGTGTAAATCCCATAGACATTACCCCAAGCCTGGCAATGTTCTTGAACTTGCGACTACCAAGTGCAGTTCAAGGGAAGCCTTTAAGTGAATTATTTGATTAGAATCTATTCAGAATGTGAATAGTTATTTTGTTCTAGCGCGATTTAAAATTTCTTTTTTATACTTGGACTCATTGGCAAGTACATCAAAAAAATCATTAATATACGCAGTACATCGTATGTAAGCTTTTGGGTTTTCAAAATGAACCTTATGTGCATCAATAATTGCCAACATTTTTGTTTTGTTCTCTAAAAACTGATTTTTTACCTCGAGCATAACTTCATTATCCCTTTTAAACCCCCTGTACACTCTTTGGGTAACCTCGGTAATCGGTAATACATCCTTGCCAACCTGCGAAACTACAGAATAGCTGGTATTGCATAAACCGGACATGTCAAAATCATAAGGTACAGGCATGGAAGATTTATTCACAAACAATAATTTTTCATTATGCTGATAGGCCGTTGAAAAATCGGTATTCCCAATCATAAACTGAAAAAATGCATTTTGAACAGAACACAACGCATCCTGCTGCATGGGGTGCATATTTCTTTTTAAAACCTTACCTCCATGCCGATCGGCCACTTTCTTGATATCCTCAATAAAAAAACCCTTTATTTTATGCTCTTTGAAGTTCTTTCCTTTGGGTTCAGTTAGTGTTATATCCAAGAGCCTGGTCTTATAATGATAGGGTGAAACCAACTCATATAGCTTATATGCCAGAAATTCCTTTAACACATAATCATTTCTATCCCTTTCAGTAAGACAGGGCAATACCAATTTTAACTTTTTATTCCCTTTAAATAAAGTGCCTTTGTAGTCTTCTTTTTTTATTTTCATTTTTATCGGGGCAAAATAGCAGTTCTTTAGTCTATTATTACCTCGAGAGCGAACTCTGACAGGAAGGCTTTTCCATGCACTTCCCGTTTGATAGTCCAAATCTATATTTAAATACGTACTGTCATTTGTGCTTTTTCTGATAACCTTGTTTGCATAATTCAATTTAATTTGAAGCACGCTATCGCTAGAGAATAGCTTAGAAACTTTCCCGATTTTTTTATCTTCTGTAATTTGCTGTGCAAAACAAGACAGTGTGCATAAAAAATAAAAAAGAAGGAGTTTGCTAAATATTTGATTATTACCCATAATCGGTTAACTTTATCCTGTAATGTATAAAAAAAATAATTATTAAGCTCTATCTAACCACAATAAATTATAGAACGCTAATCGTGCTGATTATATCGGTACTAACCGTTTTTGTATGTTATAAGTACCATATATTTTTCAATGTGGACCTTACTTTGTTAAGCATTGCTATTATTTTTCCATTGGTTTTTACGATTCGAGGTTCTTTTAGGAGAAGAGAAAAAGCCCTAGAGCACCTAAGCAAATTTAGGAGTGCCATGAAAACACTCTTCTATTTTACGAGCACCAGTAATTTAACGGTAGAAGAAAAAAATAGCTTGGAAAAAATACTAAAGGATATAGGGGAAAAAACCTTGGAACGTCTTAAAATTCAGGATGAAGAAATTAAAGATCTGGATGATGAAATAGAAAAGGTTTATGATTTTATTCTTTTAAAGAACGGAATGATTTCCACGAAATTAAAAGATAGAATATTCAAGTATATGAATGATCTACACGAGGCAATTGACAATCTAAATGGCATCCACGTTCATAGAACCCCCATAAGCCTCAAGGCCTATTGTAAAGTATTTATCTATATATTTCCTATAATTTATACCCCAACAATAATTTACAATATTGGGGAAAATTATAATCATGTAGCCGTTTATTTTGTTGTAATTCTTACTGAGTTTATACTCATTTCCCTCTACAACATACAGGATCATTTGGAATACCCATTTGATAGCAAAGGGCTTGATGACATAAAACTGGACCAATTCAAAATAATAAGAAAGTAGCTGCCCTATACCGCAATAAAAAAACCGCCCCAACTTTAAACGCTGGGGCGGTTCCTAACTAAATAACCAACCAAAAAATATTTATTATTTTCTACTTCTTTTAACTTTCATTACAGGATTCGAAGTCTTTTTTCTTTTCTTTTCAACCGAACCTTTGCCAGATTTTAAGTACTCAATGTATCCCCTTCCTTTAAACTCATATATCGTTTCACTACTTGGGTGATATAGTTCAATAGTACTATCATTAATAACGTAAAGCTCAAAATAATCATTGCCCATAAAGTCGTAGGAAAGTGTTAAAGTTTTGAGCGTTTCATCGTTTTCTACGTCAAAAATGGTATAACCCCCTTCAAAATCCCACTCAAGGTTATTTACCGATGTCCCCATATTATCAATTGATGATTTGAAAAAGTCGCCATCACTATCAGAAAGAAATTGCAGGAAATTTTCATCATCAAAATCATTCAAAGCACCCTCCTGACTGGTATATGTTTTTTCCCATGCATTATATTCTTGCAAGAAATAATGAATGTTGTCATAGAACACCATATCAAAATCAAAGCTATTTAATTGATACCCTTTTAAGTAGTATGAAGTGTTGGAATTGGAATCATACAGTTCTAGCGTATTTCCGTTAATCGCAAATACATCTAAAAGCCATAGTCCATCAATATCATGATCAATTTCAATTACCCCTGGCAAAGCATCAAAATACCCAACAGCAATGCCATATCCACTTCCCGTTTTACCTAGACCCACTATATTATTGTTCGCATATACCTTACCATTGTCAAATGAAATCGTGAAAGCACGTTGCAAGAAAGGTACTTCACCATTACCTTTTGTTGCATTTATATCTATGTACCATAAATCATAGGATTGCAAGACCTGCGCAGTATTGAAACCAGATTCCTCGATAAATCCATCATCCAAAATCACTTCGGTATAACAAGAGGTCATCAATGTTCCCACAAGTATACATCCTAAGAGTAGTTTTATCGCTTGCATAATTCATGTATTTAAGTTCGTCATATATAAAACAATCACCATGCCAATTATTACAATTAACTGATTATCAACACTTAATTCATTGTCTTATTTTATTTACATTTGATGCGATTAAATGTTTCTTATGGACAAAGAATTACGATTTGCGGTATTAGGTGGAGGCAGTTGGGCAACAGCTATTGTTAAAATGTTATCTGAAAACTTAGAACAAATCACCTGGTATATGCGCAACGAAGATGCGGTTGAGCATATAAGAACACAAAAACATAATCCCAATTACCTAAGCTCTGTTGAATTCGATACAAAACAACTGGACTTAACCACAAAACTCGATTATGCTGTCAAAAACAATGATGTTCTCATCTTTGCCATACCATCGGCTTTTCTTGAAACAGAATTAAAGAAGTTAACAGTCTCTTTAAAAGACAAGATTATTTTTTCAGCAATTAAAGGAATAGTGCCGGAAACAGGCTTAATCGTCGGCGAGCATTTTCATGATATTTACAAAATACCTTTTGAGAATATCGGAGTTATAACTGGCCCTTGCCATGCTGAGGAAGTTGCCCTAGAACGCCTTTCATACCTGACCATCGCATGTGCTGTCAAAGAAAAGGCCGAATTGGTAGCTAACAATTTGAAAAGCAACTATATAAAGACCAAGATTTCGGATGATATTATAGGTACGGAATATGCTGCCATGTTAAAAAACATATACGCTATTGCCGCGGGAATATATCACGGATTGGGATATGGAGATAATTTTCAAAGTGTACTTATGAGCAATAGTATTCGCGAAATGAACCGCTATATTAAACGAGTACACAAAATGAAGCGTAACATTAATAATTCTGCCTACTTGGGTGATTTATTGGTTACCGGTTATTCCACTTTTAGTCGTAATCGTATGTTTGGCAATATGATTGGAAAAGGCTATAGGGTAAAAAACGCCCAAATGGAAATGAGTATGATTGCTGAGGGCTACTATGCCACTAAAAGTGCTTATGAACTCAAGGAGAATTTTAAAAGTAAGGTGCGAACCCCAATTATTGATGCCGTTTATGATGTGCTCTACCAAGGTAAAAACGCGAAAAAGACTTTCGCAGCTTTAACCAATAAAATAGACTAACTGCACAAGCTAATTTATTCCCCCTCAATTGAGGGGGAGAGTTATTTTAAATTCTATTTCTATCTAAAGAAAAATTTGAATGTTCTTCAATTTGAGCGTTTAGTTCGTCTTTCCAATTTGCAAGTTGGGCATCATCAACTTTATATATGTTTTTGAACACTTCTAAAACAGGATCCATTAGGCTGCGAACGCCCTCGATGTCAAAATAAAGTCGACCAGTACGCCGGATAAAGAAATCCATTGGGTTATGAACCATTTCATAATCAATGCCAAAACAAAGTTCAGCCAATGCCAAACGTATTTCGTTGTTCTCCCCTTTTTGTTTCGAATAATAGTCTAAAATAGTTTCTGTCTGAATACCATAGTTAGTAACTAAAAACCACGCATTGTATTTGGTAAAACCATCTTCCTTTATACGATCATAAATCTCCGTGATGTATTTTTTTACATGTTTAAACTTCTTGAAATCACTTCCACATAATGGAATCTCTTCTGTAATGCTGCCTTTAATTTCAACTTTATAATCTTCATCCATTTTTTTGGCAATTCGGTTTACAACTCGCTCTGCCATCTTTCGATAACCCGTAAGTTTGCCTCCAGCCATACTAATAAGACCCGTATCTGAAGTGAAAATTTCGTCTTTTCTCGAAAGCTCCGAAGCAGACTTTCCTTCTTCGTGAATCAATGGTCGCAACCCCGCCCAAGAAGAAACAATATCTTCCATTTCCAAGTTAATCTTGGGAAACATATTATTCACTGCCGATATCAAATAGAGAGCATCTACCAAATCAGTTTCTACGTGGTCTTTATCCTTAACATAGTTTGTGTCGGTAGTCCCTATATAAGTTACTTTTCCCCTAGGAATGGCAAACATCATCCGCCCATCAGGGACATCAAAATAAACCGATTGCTTGACCGGTAATTTTTCATGGGGAAATACCAAATGAACTCCTTTGGTCAAATGTAAACGTTTCCCTTTTTTGGAGTTATTCACGCTGCGAAGTTCATCTACCCATGGCCCTGCAGCACTAATTACATATTTAGATTTTATTTTAAAGGTTTTTCCTGAAATCGCATCTTTTACAATGACCCCTGCCACTATTTTATCATCATAGATAAAATCAGTGACCTCAGCATAATTTAATGCTTTCGCACCATGCTGTAAACTGGTTTTAATGGTTTCTATCGTCAATCGGGCATCATCTGTTCTATACTCTGCATAATAGCCCGCTCCTTTCAATATTTTTTTAGGTAAAAGAGGTTCCAATTTCAACGCCTCTTTTTTCTCCAACATTTTACGCTTATCATCCCCTGAAACTTGAGCCAAGATATCATAAACCTTAAGACCTATTGAAGTCAGCCATTTGCCATATGACCCATTTTCTATAAGGGGGAGTAGCATTTTTTCTGGAAGTACTAGATGTGGAGCCAATTTATGCACAATGGCCCGTTCAGAACCCACTTCTTTGACCAACCAAAAATCGAATTGTTTTAAATAACGCAGCCCGCCATGAATCAATTTCGTGGACTTACTACTGGTGCCTGAAGCAAAATCGCCCTTTTCGACCAAGGCTACTTTTAAACCTCGGGAAGCAGCATCCAAAGCAATACCTCCGCCGGTAATACCCCCTCCTATAACCACAAGATCGTACGATTCTTTAGATAGTTTTTGAATTGTAGTTGATCTATCAAGATTTGAAAATCTGATATTATTTTTTATGTATTCCATGATTTAATTTGGGTATTAATTATCTTCCCAGCCCTTGGTTCGTTCGACTGCTTTTTTCCAGTTTTTATATAAGTGTTTTCGTTTGACCCTATCAAAAGTCGGTGTAAAAATCCGGTCCATGGGCCTGCTTTGATCAATATCTTCTTGAGTCCAGAGACCTACTTGGATTCCCGCCAAAAATGCGGCACCCATTGCCGTTGATTCAATCACTTTTGGGCGATGCACTTCCGTGCCTAAAATATCTGCTTGAAACTGCATTAAATAATTATTGGCACAGGCGCCTCCATCTACTTTTAGGTTCTGTAATGCTACTCCAGAATCCTCTTCCATTGCATTAAGGATATCCTTTGTTTGGTAGGCCAAAGACTCTAAAGTAGCCTTGGCCAAATGTGCTTTGCCTGTATCACGCGTCAATCCAAAAATGGCCCCTCTGGCATACATATCCCAATAGGGCGCTCCCAAACCTGCAAAGGCAGGAACAACGTAAACAGAACTATCGCCTGGAACCGAATTTGCCAATGCTTCGGTTTCCTTGGCATCTTTTATGATTTCTAATCCATCTCGTAACCATTGTATCGCTGCTCCGGCAATGAAAATACTGCCTTCAAAGGCATAATTTACCTTTCCATTCAATCCGTAGGCTATCGTGGTTAAAAGTCCATTGTTTGAAAACTGGGGTTTTTCACCCGTGTTCATCAACATAAAACAACCTGTACCGTATGTATTTTTCGCGGTACCTTTTTCGAAACAACCTTGGCCAAAAAGTGCAGCCTGCTGGTCGCCGGCAATACCGGCAATTGGAATAGTTTTTCCATTTAATTCATAGTCCCCAAAATGATGGGCGGATGGTTTAACTTCAGGAAGCATGCTTTTGGGAATTCCCAATTCCTTTAATAACTTATCATCCCACGAAAGCTTCGTGATATCATAAATCATAGTTCGCGAGGCATTGGTATAATCCGTAACATGATTGGCTCTTTTCGTCATATTCCATACCAACCAAGTATCAACGGTTCCCATTAATAAATCCCCTTTTTCAGCTTTCTCTCGAGCGCCTTCAACGTTGTC
>RCND010000832.1_pt1 | contig 17704 bp, 16 predicted proteins | sample 2041351 | NCBI WGS metagenome assembly RCND01 (sample SAMN09708230, study PRJNA481090) | Marine sediment metagenome, whole genome shotgun sequencing project. | biome: marine sediment; feature: ocean; material: sediment; isolation source: Sewage treatment plant 12B marine sediment (STP12B) ... | reverse complement strand
GTTCCAATGAGCTTGGTGAAGAAACAGTATGGAAAGTCTGTTATGATTGATGAGGTTAATAAGCTTCTTCAAGAATCTTTGAGTAAATTTTTAGTTGAAGAAAAATTAGATGTTCTTGGTAATCCTTTACCTAAAATGCAGGACAATTTTTCATGGGATGAAGAAAAGTTTTCTTTTGAATTTGAATTGGGATTAGCTCCTGAATTTGAAGTCAATCTCAAGCCTAAAAAATCAATTAGTTCATATAAGATTGTTGCTGATGATAAAATGATCAATGATCAGATTGAGAATATCAGAGAACAATATGGGAAAATGATTACCCAAGTTTTGATAGAAAAAAATTCAAATGTTACAGGAACTTTTGTTAACGAAGAAAAGGAAATAGAAAAGAAGTCGACTTTCAAACTTGAAAAAATCAAGGGTAAGACTAATTTGAAAAAATTTATTGGAGCAAAAGTTGGTGACCTTATCGAATTAAAATCAAAAGGCTTATTTACTGATGATCATATGTTGATGAATATATTGGGTCTTTCGCATGATGATGCGCATGGATTTGAGGCTCCGTTGACATTTACTATTGAAGAAATCACTCAGACTGAATTGGCAGAATTAAATCAAGAATTGTTTGATAAATTATTCGGCGAAGGACTTATAAAATCTGAGGAGGAACTCAAACTAAGATTAAAAGAAGATGCCGAGAAGCAATTTGGATCTCAAGCAGATCAGCAATTACTTAATGCAGTTACTGAGAGTTTAATCGAGAATACTAAGTTCGAACTTCCAGCTGAGTTTTTGAAAAAATGGCTAGCAGTTTCTGGTGAAAAACCAATGACACCAGAGCAGGCAGGGGAAGAGTATGCAAGATCCGAGCAAGGTTTGAGGTATCAATTGATTGAAGGGAAATTAATGAATGACAATGAATTGCAGGTATCTTATGAGGACCTTAAAGAGTATACGAAAGGATTTGTAAAAACTCAAATGGCTCAGTTTGGTGATAATAAAATTGAGGATAAGGAATTAGAGGATATTGTGAACCGAGTTCTTTCTAATCAAGAGGAAGTAAAAAGATTGTCTGATCAGTTGAAAAACGAGAAATTACTTACATTTTTTAAAGAAAATATAAAGCTAAAGACCAAAGAAGTTACTTATGAAGACTTTGTAAAAGAGGTTTATAAATAAGCTATTCTGATAAGTTAAAGCTCCATATTGATTCTTCATTATGGGGCTTTTTTTATGGATCAAAAACAAACGTATCAAATTGTCTTGAAAATTGGAAAGTTTGAAGATGATTTGGGTTTATATACATCCTAATTAATTAGTATATTTACAGACTTAACGATTAAAAAGTATTTTTATGAATATTGGAAATGAATTTAAAAAATTCGCTGTGAAAGATCAGGGTATTAATAGTCTTCACGTTGATCAAATCGTCAGTAGTGTTACCCCATATATAATTGAAGAAAGACAATTGAACGTTGCTCAGATGGATGTGTTCTCTCGATTAATGATGGACAGAATCATTTTTTTGGGAACTGGAATAAACGATCATGTTGCGAATATCATTCAGGCACAGTTATTGTTCCTAGAAAGTGTAGACTCAACAAAGGACATTTCTATCTATATTAATTCTCCTGGAGGTGGTGTTTATGCCGGATTGGGAATTTATGATACAATGCAATTTATCAAACCTGATGTTGCGACAATTTGTACTGGTATGGCTGCATCAATGGGAGCGGTATTAATGTGTGCAGGACAGAAAGGTAAAAGATCAGCCCTTCCTCACTCAAGAATTATGATTCACCAGCCTATGGGTGGAGCTCAGGGTCAGGCTTCTGATATAGAAATCACAGCTCGTGAAATAATGAAATTAAAGGATGAACTTTATGCTATTATAGCAAAACATTCTGGTCAAAAAGTAAAAAAGGTACATGACGATTCGGACAGAGATTATTGGATGAAAGCTGATGAAGCCAAGTCTTACGGAATGATAGATGAAATTTTGACGAGAAGTAAATAAGTATTACAGGATTAACATCCCTTTTAAATTTAGATGATTATGGCGAAGAAGGAAGAATTAGAATGTTCGTTTTGTAAGAGAAAGAAAGAAGAGACTAATTTACTCATTGCCGGGGTTGACTCTCATATATGCGATAAATGTATTGAGCAAGCTCATGGTATTGTATTGGAAGAATCTGTTAATGAAAAAAAGAATTCAAGCTCTGATTTCTTGGTAAAGAAACCAAGAGAGATTAAGGATTTTCTGGATCAGTATATCATTGGTCAGGATCAGGCTAAAAAAGTGATGTCAGTTGCAGTTTACAATCATTATAAACGCTTGTTGCAAAAGCCTACGACCAAAGATGACGATATTGAGATTGAAAAAAGTAATATTGTTATAGTTGGTGAAACAGGTACTGGAAAAACACTTATCGCAAAAACAATAGCCAAAATGCTAGATGTTCCTTTTGCTATAGTTGATGCAACTGTGTTAACAGAAGCTGGTTATGTTGGTGAAGATGTTGAAACTATTTTAACCAGATTACTTCAAGCGGCCGATTATAAAGTTGATAAGGCTGAAAAAGGAATAGTGTTCATTGATGAGATTGACAAGATCGCAAGAAAAAGTGATAACCCATCAATTACCAGAGATGTATCAGGAGAAGGAGTGCAGCAGGCTTTGCTAAAGTTACTCGAAGGAACTGTGGTTAATGTTCCACCGAAAGGAGGAAGGAAGCATCCTGATCAGAAATTTGTAGAAGTAGACACAAAAAATATTCTTTTTATTGCTGGTGGCGCTTTTAGCGGTATCGATAGAGTGATCAGTAAAAGATTAAATATGCAAGCCGTTGGGTATAGCGCTTCTATTTCAGATGATAAAGTTGATGAAGAGAATTTACTTCAGTATATCATTCCTTCAGATCTAAAGAAATTCGGGTTAATACCTGAAATTATTGGAAGATTGCCATCCCTAACTTTTATGAGGCCATTAGATAAGAAAACGCTTAGATCTATATTGACAGAACCTAAAAATGCAATTATCAAACAATACATGAGACTGTTTGAAATGGATGGGATCATATTTAAAATTGATGAAAAGGCACTTGATTTTATTGTTGACAGGGCTGTAGAGTACAAACTTGGAGCTAGAGGGCTAAGATCATTATGTGAAGAAATTCTTACAGATGCTATGTTCGATATGCCAGGTACTGATGAGACAAGTTTAAGAGTTACTAAAAAATACGCTGAAGATAAGTTGACAAAATCAACGATTAAAAAATTAAAGGCGGTATCATAAAAGTCATTTAAAATATCCATTTGATAAAAAAACTGTCATTCTTTGACAGTTTTTTTATCTTTATATATTAATACTTCGATTTAAAAATGATTGCAAGAGAAACCATTGACAAAGTATTTGAAACCGCTCGGGTAGAGGAAGTCATTGGTGATTTTGTGAATTTGAAAAAAGCTGGAGCCAATTACAAGGGTTTAAGTCCTTTTACTGATGAAAAGACACCTTCTTTTATGGTGTCTCCTGTGAAACAAATCTGGAAAGATTTTAGTACGGGAAAAGGCGGAAACGCCATTACCTTTTTGATGGAACACGAACATTATTCCTACCCTGAAGCCATAAGATATCTTGCTATAAAATATCAGATTGAAATTGAAGAGACAGTTCAAAATGATGAAGAAAAGAAACGGTCTGATGAAAAAGAAAGTATGTTTCTCGTATCTGAATATGCGAAGACATATTTTATAGATACGCTTTGGAAATCTGAAAAAGGAAAGGCGATCGGACTTTCATATTTTAGGGAAAGAGGATTCACTGATGAAACTATCAAGAAATTTGAATTAGGTTATTCTCTCGATGAATGGTCAGCATTCACTGAAACGGCTGAGAATAAAAAGTATGAGATTGAGTTTCTGGAAAAGACGGGCTTGACCATTGTTAAGGATAATAGAAAATTTGATCGCTTCAAAGGAAGGGTGATGTTTCCGATTCAAAGTATGAGCGGTAGAATTCTTGGTTTTGGAGGAAGAACCCTGAGTTCGGATAAAAGGGCTGCGAAATATTTAAATTCTCCCGAAAGTATTATTTATTATAAAAGTAAAATTTTGTACGGGCTTTATCAGGCCAAACAAAGCATTGCTAAAGAAGATAACTGTTATTTGGTTGAAGGTTATACCGATGTGATTTCAATGTGGCAATCGGGTATAGAGAATGTCGTGGCATCATCGGGTACAGCACTTACTCCTGATCAGATAAGATTGATCAATAGGTTGACAAATAATATTACTGTGTTATTTGATGGGGATGCTGCAGGGATTAGAGCTTCTATAAGAGGGATTGATCTTATTCTTGAGCAAGGAATGAATGTTAAGGTTGTTGCATTTCCGGATGGAGATGATCCAGATAGTTTTGCCAAAGCAAGAACTACTGTTGAAATTAAGGAATATCTGAAGGAGCATTCGCAGGATTTCATACAATTTAAAACATCTCTTTTACTTGAAGAAACTAAGAATGATCCGATAAAAAGAGCTGAATTAATAAGGGATATTGTTTCGAGTATTGCTAAAATTCCGAATAATATTCAGAAGGAAATTTATGTTCAGGAATGTGCCAGGATCATGAATATTTCAGAAAGCGTTCTTTTTAATGAGTTGTCCCAAATCTTAAAAAGAGGAGGAAAGGAGTCACATCCATCATCTGTTCAGAAGACACCATTCGTTGGTGTAAAGAAAGAGATAAATAAGATTGAAAAGATTGATGAACTGTTTCAAATGGAAAAAAAAATAATAGAAATTTTACTATTATATGGAAATGAACAAGTAGATTTTATTGATTTTACTTCTGAAATTGGAGATGACGGAATAAAGAAGATTGTAAAGAATAATTATTCTAATGTGGTTTGTAAAGAAATCTATATGCATTTGCAAGAGGATGAAATTGAATTTACAAATCCTATCTTTCTGAAGATTTATTATGAAATCATACATCTTTTGAATCAAAATCAAGGGATTACCGCAGATTTGTTTACCAATCATGAAGATCATGATATTTCAGCAACTGTAACTGATATCCTTATGGAAGAAGAAAGGCATATTTTAAGTAGCTGGGAAAAGCATGATATATTTGTTAAAGACAAAGAGAGCTACCTCCCAAAATTGGTGACAGATGTATTGTATAATTTACGTCGCTTACTAATTGCTGAGAAGATAGATTCTCTAAAAATTGACCTTCAAACAGGACAGGAGTCTGCAACTGAAATTCTTGACAACAGAGATACCTTGGAATCTATTCGAGACTATACAGCGCTAAAACAGCTCTTATTCGAAAAACTTAACAGGGTAATTTGAATTTTATTTCTTCATTTCTTCAGACACTTCGCAAATCGGAATCGGAATCATTTTATGAGTATTAGCCTCATGAAGTCTATTGTAAATGGCTAAAACTTTAGTTTTTCGATCACTCAAATTGTCTGTCAGACCCTCATCAATAGCTTTCATCGCCCATTCTAATTCGTCATAGCTAGCTCCAATTTGATCCTCATCAGTTCTGTCATCACCCCATAGACCATCAGTTGGTGAAGCAGCTATTATTTCCTGATTTATGCCCATGAATCTGGCAAGGTCATAAACTTCACTTTTCATAAGATCAGCAATTGGGCTTAGATCAACACCACCATCTCCATATTTGGTATAAAACCCTACGCCAAAATCTTCCACTTTATTACCGGTTCCAGCAACAAGCAATCCTTTTAAAGCTGCAAAATAATATAATGAAGTCATTCTTAATCTAGCTCGGGTGTTGGCCAAAGGCATAAATCTATCTTCCTCATTGTCTACTTTGGGCATGGATTCGATAAGGCTATCAAAAACAGGAGTCAGATTTACTTGTGTAAAATTCACGTTGCTAAAATTACTTTTTAACCATTCAATATGATTAAGTGCCCTGTTTACTTGGGAAGGGGCTTGGTGAATTGGCATTTCAAGACATAACAATTCTAAACCAGTTTTGGCACATAGTGCTGAGGTAACCGCTGAATCTATGCCTCCCGATATTCCAATTACAAAACCTTTTACGCCAGCTTTAGTGGCATAATCTTTTAACCAGTTCACAATGTGATTTGTAACTTTTTCAGTGTTCATTATTGCTAAGTATTTATTAATTTTGCGAAAAACAAAAATATTAATTTTTATTGGCAATTATTTTAAATGAGCATTATTAAATATTTTTTCCTTTTTCTGATCTTTTTAAACCTTGTGGCCTGCAGCAAGAAAGATAAAGCTGTGGTTGATATATCAAAGATTGATGTCAACATTGATGTGAGAAGATTTGAACAAAGATTTTATACCGCCGGGCCTGAAGATCTGTCAACATTAAAATCGGATTTCCCCTTTCTGTTTCCTGAAGCAAATCCGGATTCTGTATGGACCGCTAAAATGAAGGATGAAGATGAATTATATCTTTATACTGCTTCACAAGAAGTTTTTGGAGATTTTTTAAATGAGAAAATAGCCTTGTCAGAATTGTTTAAACATGTTAAATATTATTTTCCAAAATTCACAGAACCACGTGTTATTACAATTTTGTCTAATGTAGACTATGAAAATAAGATCATTTATGCTGATAGTTTGATGTTTATTTCTCTTGACGTTTATTTAGGAAGCGACCATGTAGTTTATGAGGATTACCCCAACTATATCAAGCAAAATTTTACTTCAGATCATTTACTTGTGGACGCGGCTGAGCAAATTGAGGTTCCTATTTTAAGGCCTTCACCACTCAATTCGTATATTTCCAGAATTATCCAGGAAGGTAAGAAAAAGTATATGACGGCGGCCTTTCTTCCAAGATCAAGCAATGCAGAAATCATGGGTTACACAGCTGATCAATTGCATTGGGCCGAAGTAAGTGAGAGTAATATTTGGAAGTATTTTATTCAAAAGGAAATGCTTTACTCTAATGACCCGACGCTCACCGATAGATTTATTTCAGATGCACCATTTTCAAAATTTTATTTAGAAGTTGACAAAGATTCTCCCGGTAGGATAGGTGTTTGGTTTGGATGGCAGATCGTGAATTCGTTTATGAAACACAATGATTTAAGTTTACAGGAAATGCTTGTCTTTGATAATGAAGAATTGTTTAAAAAGTCAAAATATAAACCCAAAAAGAAATAAGAAACTCAAGCCATTTACTTGAAGAGGTGATGGTGTTTGAAAATTATTAATAAATTATTATATAATTATGGCAATAAAGCATAGTTCAGAAATAAAGATAACAGTAGGATTAGATGAGAATAGAGTACCTGAAGAATTATCATGGTCTGCTGAAGATGGAGCCATAGATAATATGGACGCGAAAGCGTTATTGTTATCTGTTTGGGATTCTAAAGAAAAAGATACTTATAAAATTAATCTTTGGACAAAAGAGATGCCCGTTAATGAAATGATTCAGTTTTTCCATCAGACCCTAACCTCTATGGCAGATGCGTTTGAATCTGCAACAAGCGATGAAAAAATGAGCGCAACCATGCGTGATTTTTGCGATTATTATGCCGAAAAAATGGGAATCAAAAGAGAATAATATTGACTAAGTCTCTCTAAAATATCAATTTGCTACTGGATTGAAATCTAATATTTGCTTAAGGACTTTCCTGTAATCTTCTTCATTATTCACGAAGTCGAGCTCTGAAACGTCAATGATCAACGGATTTATTTCATCTTTCGATTTGATAAAAGATAAATACCCTTTGTGAATTTTATCTAGGTAATCAGCTTGGATATTTTGCTCGTATTCCCTGCCTCTTAGTTTGATGTTTTCGATCAGTCTTTCTGTATTTTGATAAAGATAGACATAGACGTCAGGTTTGGCGATTTCTTTATACATGATATCAAACATTTTGCGGTAAAGACTGTATTCTTCTTTTGGAAGCGTTACTTGTGCAAAAATGAGTGACTTAAATATAAAATAGTCAGAAACGATAAAATTTTTGAAAAGATCGAATTGGCCCAAACCATCTGTTAGTTGATGGTAGCGGTCAGCTAAAAAACTCATTTCTAAAGGGAATGCATAGCGATCTTTATCAGCATAAAATTTTGGAAGAAAAGGATTATCGGCAAATCTTTCTAAAACTAATTTGGCATTGAAGTCATCGCCAATTCTTTTTGCCAGACTAGTCTTTCCAGACCCAATGTTTCCTTCTATGGCGATATAATTGTATTTTTCTACTAGTGATATAGGTCGGTTGAGCACTGTATTTATCTTTTCGATGGCTTGATTATCCTGACATTGTTGTAAACAGATTAGGATTGTTCGTTTTGATATAGGATGAATTACCTTAGGTGCAATTTCAGTCAACGGAACCAAAACAAACTTTCTATTGAGCATTTCGGGATGAGGAACCTTCAGATCATTGAAAAAAATAATTTCATCATCGAACAACAGGATATCAATATCTATGATTCGGTTATGGTAGGTTTTGTCCTGATTTCTGGCTCGCCCCAGCTTATCCTCGATCTTAAGAACCGATTGTATCATTTTTTCTGGGCTGAGACTGCTAGATATTTCAAGGCAAATATTATAAAAAGTATCTCCATTAAATCCCCAAGACTCGGTTTTATAAACAGAAGAAATCTTGTTTACATGACCTATCACTTGATTGATTTCATCAATAGCGCTCTGTAAATTCTCAAGTTTATTTCCGAGGTTACTTCCAAGGGATAAGTATGTAGTACGGACTATTTTCAAGCTGAACTCTTTTTTAATTCAAATCGTCGGAAAATTAACAATAACATCATATATTGGCCAAAGATACATTGCGGAATATGACCACTGCAAAGAAACAAAAGAGAAGCCGAATTAGAACTCGTTTTGGTTTAATTTTTTAACATTTGTAACTTTGAGTGGTACTCAGCGACATATATAAAAATACATTGAATGACTTTTTTAAGAGAATTATTAGCGGCAATTTTAGGTGTTTTCATCTCGTTTATGATCATGTTTTTCGTTTTAATAGCGATAGGTTCAGTGATCAGTTCCGGTTTTATGGATGATGGTACTGTAGTGGTAAAGAATAATTCTGTTCTTGTTCTGAAATTGGAGGACCTTATTAAAGATTATGCGCCTAAGAACGATGATCCATTTACACAAATTTTAGGCCTGGAAAAAAAGAAGATTGGATTGGATAATATTTTAAATGCAATAGATAATGCCAAGTATGATGATCAGATTTTAGGTATAAGTATAGAATCCTTGATGATTCAAGGAGGTATGGCCCAGATTCAGGAAATTAGAGATAAATTATATGAATTTAAAGAGTCAGGAAAGTTCGTGACAGCCTTTGCAGATGTTTATGAACAGAAAAATTTTTATTTGAGTTCTGTTGCCGATTCTATTTATGTCAATCCTGAGGGGCAAATTGATTTTCGTGGCTTATCCGGAGAGGTGCTATTTTTTAAGGATTTCCAGGAAAAATACGGCGTTAAAATGGAAGTGATACGTCATGGCAAATATAAAAGTGCAGTAGAACCATTTTTGGCTAATGAAATGAGTGAAGCAAATAGAGAACAAACAGAGGCTTTTTTAAATTCTATTTGGTCAGAGATGATTACAGATATTGATGAAAGTCGCAAAATTGATCTTGATCAGATCAATTATATAGCAGATGAATTATTAGCAAGAACTCCTGACTTGGCAATTGAGCATAAAATGATTACCGGGAAAATGTATAAAGATGACTATGTCAAAGTTCTTAAGCAACTTGGTGGTCTTTCTGAGGACGCAGCTATTTATGCTGTCAGTGTTAAGAACTATATCGATTCTGGTAAGGGAAGGCTTATAAATAGTGCCTCTGATAGAATTGCTATAATATATGCCCAAGGTGATATAATGTATGGTAAAGGAGATGAAGATTATATTGGCCCAGAACTAATTATTGAATCCTTGAAAAAGGCTCGAAAATCTAAAGATGTTAAAGCGATAGTTCTAAGAGTGAATTCACCTGGTGGAAGTGCTTTGGCCTCGGATATCATTTGGAGGGAAATAGAGGTGACAAAAAAAGACAAACCAGTTGTTGTGTCAATGGGTAATTTTGCGGCTTCAGGAGGTTATTATATTTCGTGTAATGCGGATATAATTCTTGCTGATCCAACTACTATTACTGGTAGTATAGGAGTATTCGGAATGGTACCAAATATGAGTGAGTTTGCTGATCGGATAGGAATAAATGCCGAACAGGTAGGAACTAATAAAAGATCTTTGAATTATAGTTTGTTTGAGCCGATGACGGATGATTTTTATGATGTGACCAAAGAAGGAGTTGAACGCGTATATACCACTTTTGTTACGAAAGTAGCTGAAGGACGGAACATGACTTTTGAACAAGTGGATGAAATCGCTCAAGGAAGAGTTTGGACTGGGAAACAGGCACTTGAGAATGGTTTGGTAGATGAATTAGGCGGTTTAGAGGATGCGATTAAGGCCGCAGCCAACTTGGTTGACATTGATGAATATAGAATTCGTAGTTATCCGGACTATAAAAAAGATTTAAAAGATATGGTGTCGGGACCATTCGCAAGTGTTAAGCAGCAAATTCTGGAAGAAGAAATCGGGATTGAAAACTTCAAAGTTTATAAAAAACTGCAGCAATTTGGAGATTGGAAAGGCTTACAGACCAGGCTTCCTTTTTTATTGGAGATCAGATAGACCTAATGAATCATTCGTTTCATTTCACTTCTGTATTTTGATGCACTTTTCCCTGTAAATTCTTTGAACAATCTATTGAAGTGAGAAAAATTATTAAACCCACATTCAAAGCAAATATCAGTAATGCTTGTCTGGTTCTCCTGTAATAGCTTGGTGGCATGCACAACTCTGTATTCGTTGACTAATTTGGTAAAAGTTTTCCCTGTTGCTTTTTTAAAATACCTGCAAAAGGCTGGCGTAGTCATGCTCACAGTATCTGCTATTTCATCAAGGCTTATATGTCTTTTGAAATTATTATTTATGTGCTTGAATATGATGTCAATCTTTTCGCTGTCTTGTGGTTCGGTTTCAAAAGCAAATCCGTCTACATTGAGCAATGAATAGTCATTAGCAAGAGATAAGTCGTTAAGGATTTCCAATAATTTAATTACCCTTGACATGCCATTATGTTCTAACAGAGTTTCAATTTTAGGGCCTACTAATTTTTTAGTTTCTGGTTTGAATATGATACCTTTTTTAGCTCTTTCAAAAAGAGCGTTTATATTTCCCATTTCTGGGATGTTGTAAAAAATTTTCCCAAGGAAATCTAATTTAAACTGGACGATAGTTTCAGAACCATTACTTGTAAGCCTGTCAACAAATCCATGATGAGGCAGGTTTGCCCCAATAAGTATGAGCATACTGTTGTTAAAGTAGGAGAGATGATTTCCTATATGTCTTTTCCCTTGGCCTTGATTTACATACACCAATTCAACCTCTGGATGAAAATGCCAGTAGGCGATGTTGTTTAGAACCTTCTTATTGTGTTGTTTAACGGAGATGCTACTTCCAAAACTAGGGCTTATTTTTTCGAAACTTGGTTTCTTATTAATCATGCTGTCGCTGCTTTAATGCAAAAATAATCTATTTGCTTATTATATTCTATGCGAATTTAACAATATTGTGTGTTATATTAACCAATATTAATGTTAAGCTATTGTAAACTGTTAATTATACATATAAATTAGCCAATTCCGTTGTTTTTTGACAGTTAAAGTGGATCTACATTTGTCATGTCTAATTTTAATAAATATATATCATGAAAAATTTAACAAAGAAAAGTTTGCTCTTTTTATTACTGTTTGCTTCGATGCTTTCATTTGCAAATACAGAAATTAAAACAAACAAAGAAAAAGAGCTGAAGGTTACGGTTATTAGTTTCAAAGAAGTGAAACTGGGATCGAAGTTGTCCATTAAGGATATGAATGGTATTGTTCTTTACAAGGAATCAATCAGGAAATCGGGTGGTTATTCTAAAGGATTTGATCTTACAAGCCTACCAAATGGGGATTATATTTTTGAACTTGATACGAAGTTGAAAATATCGATTATCCCATTTAATGTAGTGTCTAATCAGGTAGCTTTTAAGAAAGAAGAAGAATCCACCATTTATAAACCTTTTATTAGAGTAAAAGAGACACGAGTTTATGTATCTCGAATTTCTTTTGAAGAAAGCCCAATTGAATATAAAATCTATTATCAGGATAGTAATGAATTGGTTTTATCTGAGAAGCTTGACAAAGAATCTGAATTAAAAAGGATTTATGACTTCTCTACATCTAAAAAAGGAAATTACGTTTTTGTCTTTAAATCGGATGGCAGAACATTTACTAAAACGGTAAAAATTTAACACTCAATATTAATTAGTCATTATCTTGTGAATTAAAAAGTGGGCTCTTCCTTGAAGAGCTCACTTTTTTTTATAACTCACAAAGCTATAATCAAAATCGTGTTTTTCATCAGCCTTGAAATCTTCTCTATGGGATTCTGCCCATTTTGTAGAATCCACTTCTGGAAAGAATGTGTCAGCTTCTTCAAAAGAATGATGAACAAGTGTTAGGTCCAAAGCATCAGCATAATCCAGAGCTTGTTTGTAAATTTCACCACCTCCTAATACATATGGGTTATCATCTTCTCTAGCAGCAATAATGGCATTTTCGAGTGAATTTACAACGATACAACCTTCTGCATGGTAATTCATATTCCTTGAAATAATTATTGTTGTTCTGTTAGGTAATGGCTTTCCCAGGGATTCAAAGGTCTTTCTGCCCATTATTACATGATGTCCTAGTGTGACTTTTTTAAAACGCTTTAAATCGTTGGGTAAGCGCCAAATCAGGTCATTATTTTTTCCTAAGGCATTATTCTTTGCCACAGCAGCAATTATAGTAAGCATAGTGTAAGTTTAAGAATTTAGGGAATTGCTATCCAGGTCATCTAAAGCACCGGATTTTTGCAATTTTGACTCAAGTTTTTCGACTTTCCCCTTATGTTTTTGAATTAGTTTTTCGGTTTGAATTCTTTCCCATTCTTTTCCAAAAAACCTTGACATTACGAAAACATTTATAAAATGGAGAATCAGTAGAATTAACCAAGCAAAAATGGCCCAAACATACCAATCCAATTCTGGGTGAAATTTAATCACCTTGTTTAACATCACAAAAAAAACTGATCCAATAAGAAACAAAACAAAATGAAAATACAATCTTTTCTTTTGCTTTGTTCGCTTTCTAGCCTTTTCGTAATAGTCGTGATCTAAAGTTGAATTCAAAATAAAGAGCTATTTTACATGTCTTTTACCCATTCCTTGATATAATCGGTAAAATCTTCTTTATCGTTAAACTCAGTGTCTTTATTATTACGCAATGAAGGAATTTCATTTAAAGTGTCATTATACAAACTTCCTGATGTATTAAGAAAGGCCTGCATTCTTTGAAGTAAATTAACATCTTCGATTTGAGTAATATGTTTGATTAATTGTAATTGTAATTGTGAGGCGTTCATAGTTTTTGATTTTTTTTGGGATTATACTGATACAATTCCTCTTATATGAGGATGTGGTTCGTACGACACTAAGTTAAAATCATTAAATGAGAAATCAAAAATATTTTTGATCTCTGGATTAATGATCATTTTAGGAAGCGGTTTTGGGTCTCTACTAAGCTGAAGATTTATTTGGTCCATATGATTGTTGTAAATGTGAGCATCTCCGAAAGTATGAATGAAATCTCCATATTCAAGCCCTGTAACTTGAGCTAACATCATGGTGAACAGCGCATAGGAGGCTATGTTAAATGGAACTCCCAGGAATATGTCAGCACTTCTTTGGTAGAGTTGACAAGAAAGTTTTCCGTCACTTACATAGAATTGGAAAAAAGCATGACATGGAGGTAAAGCAGCCTTTCCATTGGCTACATTTTCAGAAAAACTTACACTTGTATCCGGTAATACACTAGGATTCCAAGCGGAAACAATCATTCTTCTGCTATCTGGGTTATTTTTTATGGTTTCAACTACTTCTTTAATTTGATCAATCCCATCACCATTCCAATTCCTCCATTGATAACCATAAACGGGTCCTAGATCTCCATTTTCATTGGCCCATGCGTCCCAAATTTTAACTCCATTTTCTTTCAAGTAGCCAATATTGGTTTCACCCTTTAAGAACCACAATAACTCATAAATAATTGATTTAAGATGCAGTTTTTTAGTAGTGACCATCGGAAAACCTTCATTAAGATCAAACCTCATTTGATAACCAAAAACACTTTTAGTTCCGGTACCTGTTCTGTCTTCTTTCTTGATTCCATGATCAATCACATGCTGAATCAAATCTAAATATTGCTTCATTTTCTTAGCCGATATTTTTAAATGTTAGTGAAAATGTAAGGTCTTTAAAATTTGTATTGCTCCAAATTCTATTGACTTCAAAGATAAAATATTCTAGTGTAAAATTGCTTAATCTCTTGTTAATATTCTTATCGATGGGAGAGCTTGAAAAATAAGATTAGCCAATGATCATTCCGGCAATAGTTGCTGAAAGCAGGGAAGCTATAGATCCACCAATCAAGGCTTTCATACCAAATTCAGAAAGGGTTTTTCTTTGTCCGGGAGCAAGTGATCCAATCCCTCCAATTTGAATGCCAATAGAGGCAAAATTTGCAAATCCACATAACATGTATGTAGCCATGATGATGGATTTACTATTGTTCAAATGGACTTCATTACCAATATCTTTTAATTCAGCAAGTTGGATATAACCCACAAATTCGCTTGCCGCAAGTTTTATACCTAATAACTGACCCATCATCATCATGTCATTTTTTGCGACCCCAATGAGCCACATCAATGGAGCGAATACCGTACCTAGGATAGATTCAAGCGTAAATTTCGGGTAGGGTGTATTTGCTGCCATCCAGTCGTTTAGTGTAGTGATATCGCCAATCCAACCTAGGATTCCATTGATCATAGCAATAAACGCCACAAAAACCAATAACATGGCTCCTACGTTCACGGCTAATTTTAGCCCTTCAGTAGTTCCATTTGAAATTGCATCCAAGAGATTGGTTCCTATTTTTTGAGTAGAAACCTGAACGTCTGTAGTAATGGCTTCTGTTTGAGGATATAAAATTTTAGATATTACGATTGCTCCAGGTGCAGCCATGACAGAAGCCGCAAGTAAATGTTTTGCGAATTTTAATCGCATCACTGGATCATCACCTCCTAAAAAGCCAATATAGGCTGCCAGAACAGCTCCTGCAACGGTAGCCATTCCTCCAATCATAACTAAAAGCATCTCGGAACGATTCATTTTCTCTAGGTATGCTTTGATCAACAAAGGGGCTTCAGTCTGACCTAAAAAAATATTACCCGCAACACTAAGACTTTCAGCACCTGAAATTTTTAGTGTTTTAGACAATAGCCAAGCCATGACTTTAACAACTTTTTGAATAATGCCTAAATAATATAACAAAGAAGTCAGGGCAGAAAAAAATATGATAGTAGGTAGTACTTGAAATGCAAAAATATATCCAAAGGTATTCATGTCAACCACTAAACCTTCAAACAAGAATTTACTACCAGCCCTTGTGAAATCAAGAACGCTTACAAATATTTGACCAACTGCCTCAAAAATAGACTGAATAAATTTAATTCTTAAAACACCTATAGCAATGAGTAGCTGCAAGGAGAGTCCCACTCCAACTGTTTTCCATTCAATTGCTTTTCTGTTGGCGCTAAATAAATAAGCTATAAATATGAGAACGACCATACCTAAAACACCTCTCCATATTGATTCGAATGAAGCACCTTGGCTTGGAGTAATCTGCTCATTAACTTGTTGAGCCCTCAAAGGAATGGATAAAAGCAAAATAAAAATTAAAGAAAGTACTCTTTTCAGCATAGCCTTATTTTTGCTCTCTTTTAGAGATTTCATCTCTTAGCTTGGCCGCCAATTCGTAATCTTCGTTATTAACTGCCTGATCTAATTGTTTATTGAGTTCGTCAAGAGTTTCATCCTTAAATGTGGAAGTGTCTTCAACAACATTGGCAACAAGGTCTTCCATCTTAAAGTTTGATTCGGCGAGTTTTGATTCATCTTTTATTTTCAAAATGATACCAGCTTTATCTAGAATATTTTCAAAGGTGAAAATAGGAGCTTTAAAACGAGTTGCAAGCGCTATAGCATCTGATGTCCTTGCGTCAATAATCTCTTCAATTTTGTCACATTCGCAAATAAGACTGGAATAAAAAACACCATCTACAAGTTTGTGAATGATCACTTGCTTCACGATAATGTTGAACCGGTCTGCAAAACTTTTAAAAAGGTCATGGGTTAAAGGTCTTGGCGGTTTGATTTCCTTTTCAAGTGCTATAGCAATTGACTGGGCTTCAAATGCGCCAATAATGATTGGCAATGTTCTCTCACCATCTTCTTCACTTAAAACCAAAGCATAAGCTCCGCTTTGAGTTTGACTATAGGATATTCCCTTAATATTTAAACGTACTAAACTCACAAGTTTGACTCTATATTTAGCAATACTTTTTTTGAAATAAATTAAAGTATTAGCCTTTTCAATTTACAAATAAAAATGAAAAAGACCATCAAAATCATGGACTAATGATTGTCATAAATTCTGGGAGCCTTTTTGAAGGTGGCAATTTACTAAAAAATAATATTGTTTTACAGAGTGCTTTTAAATTCTTTTAATTTTTTGATCATTTCAGGAACAACTTCAAAGGCATCACCTACAATACCATAGTCAGCTGCCTTGAAAAAGGGTGCTTCTGGATCAGTGTTGATCACAACCTTCACTTTTGATGAATTAACTCCTGCTAAATGTTGTATGGCGCCTGAAATACCGATCGCAATATACAAATTGGAAGTTACTGGTTTCCCTGTTTGACCCACGTGCTCACTATGTGGCCTCCATCCAAGATCAGAAACAGGTTTTGAACAGGCGGTTGCTGCACCTAAAACGTCAGCAAGTTCTTCTATCATAGCCCAGTTTTCTGGTCCTTTTAATCCACGCCCGCCAGATACAACAGTATCTGCGTCAGCTATGGTTACTATCCCAGTTGTTTTATCTATTGACGAAGAAGTAATCTGGAAGTCAGCATCGTTTAATTCAGGAATAAAATCTTCTTCAGTTGATACAACTTTTTCCTCAGTCAGGCCAACAGAATTTTTTGCTAGTCCGAGTAACTTTCTGGCAGTCTGTATTTCGGTAAAATTATAACCTTTAGAAGAAAAGGCCTTTCGTTTAACAACAAATGGATCTATAGAAACAGGGTAGTCAATGACATTTGAGGCATAGCCAGCTTCAAGTTTTACTGCCAAAATCGGGGCTAGATATAAACCATTAATTGTCGAATCAACCGCGATAATGGTGGACGACACATTTTCAGCAGCCTGATAGATACAATCTGCATAGGCTTTGGCATTAAAATTGTCTAATCTGGAATCTTGAATTTTCAAAATTTTATCGGCACCATATTCTGAAAGGGCACCTGTGTCTTCTGCATTTATTGTTAAAACTACTAAAGATGTTTCTGATTGTTTAGCAAGTTTCTTTCCAAATGAAACGATTTCGAAGGCTGTTTTTTTAAATATACCTTCTGAACTATCTGCAAATACTAATACTGACATATTATTTTGTTTTAGACCATAAGAGACAT
>RCND010000831.1_pt1 | contig 17720 bp, 16 predicted proteins | sample 2041351 | NCBI WGS metagenome assembly RCND01 (sample SAMN09708230, study PRJNA481090) | Marine sediment metagenome, whole genome shotgun sequencing project. | biome: marine sediment; feature: ocean; material: sediment; isolation source: Sewage treatment plant 12B marine sediment (STP12B) ... | reverse complement strand
CATCTGTGAACAGCGCAGCGTCGACCTTGCCGCGCAGATAGGTCGCCGCGACCCGCCCATTGCAAGGCGTTATGCGCGGGTCCATCACAGAACCAGAATGTCAGGCAGGGCAGCGAGGAGCGCGCGCGCGCCCTGCAATGCGCCGCCTTTGGGACGTGCGGGTGCGGCGGTCGGCTGCCAGCCGTAAATGTCGAAATGCACGTAGCGCGGACTGTCAGTCACAAAACGGCGCAGGAACAGGGCAGCTGTGATCGACCCTGCAAAACCGCTTTTGGGTGCATTATCCAAATCGGCGATGCCGGGTTCGATCATTGCCTCGTAAGGGGCATGAAACGGCATGCGCCACACAGGGTCCGCCGCATGCGCTGCCGCCGCTTCAAGCGCGGCGGCACTTCCTAAGTCGTCCGTGTAATATGGCGCAAGGTCTGGCCCGACGGCAACGCGCGCCGCGCCAGTCAAAGTGGCCATCGAGACAATCAGATCAGGTTTTTCTTCGTCAGCCAGTGCCAATGCATCAGCCAGCACAAGCCGCCCCTCGGCGTCGGTATTGTTAATCTCGACCGTAAGACCCTTGCGGGAGGTCAGAATATCCTGAGGGCGAAATGCATTGCCGGAAACGGCGTTCTCAACCGCCGGGATAAGAACGCGGAGCTGCAAGTTCAACTTGAGCGCCATGATCATCTGAGCCAACCCGAGCACTGCAGCGGCACCGCCCATATCCTTTTTCATCAGCCCCATCGAAGCGCCGGGCTTCAGGTTCAGGCCACCGGTGTCAAAGCACACACCTTTGCCGACCAGCGTCAGGGTCGGCCCCGCTGTGCCCCAGCGCATGTCGATCAGACGGGGTATCTGTTCTGCGGCACGTCCGACAGCGTGGATCATCGGAAAGTTGTGTTCCAGTAGAGCGTCGCCTGTAATCACCGAGATGTCTGCGTTATGGCGCTGGGCCAGATCTCGGGCGGCCTGTTCAAGGTCTTTGGGCCCCATATCAGACGCGGGCGTATTGATCAGATCGCGGGTCAGGCATTCGCCGGCAACAAGAGACTCGATCCGGGCGGCATTCACTCCTTTAGGTGCCACAAGAGTTGCCTTCATGGCTGGCTGGTCGCGGTATCGATCAAACCTGTACTGCGCCAGAAGCCAACCCAGACATTCTGTCTCTAGCGCCGCATCCTCAAGTTCGCTCGCGATGCTGTAATTGCCCTTTGGAAGTTTAGCCGCAGCCCCAGCCAGCGAGAACCGGCCACGGCTGCGGGATTCTTTTGTGCCAAATCCGGCCACTGCCATGATTGGTCCACCATCAGGGCCAGGAACGGTCAGCGACTGACCCAGCGCCCCAGTAAACCCATTTGCATTAACCCAGAGCGCGGTCTGAGCCGATTGATCTTGCAACCAGGTTGCAAGCCTACCTTCGGCCAATACATGCAGCGGCACTGTGGTGTCAGAAAGATCGGCAAAGCAGGGGTGCATAGTGGGGCCTTTTGCAAACTGGTTGTTTGCAGACTACGCGCCATTTCCGGACCTGCAAGTCAGATTACAGAGAAAGATCCTGCGAATCCCAAATTGCTGTCAAAGAACGTTCCCCAATCCTCAGCAGTCGCGCCAGTGTTGAAGCGATCGCGACGGTGTTGTTGACGTCAATCGCCATTGTAACATCGGTGGCCACCCGCGACAGCATGTGCATCCCAATCTGATCTGCAATTGCCACCAGAGAGCGCGCGCTTTTGCGAAGCTCGAGCCAGTTGGATTGTCGATGCAGCCTTTCACAATGGGCCATCCGAACCGCCAGTTCCTCCATGGCCCGGCAAATTACGTCTTCCGCCCCGACTTCGCCCAATTGGCTGTAGAGTGCGCTGAGTCGGTCCGGATCCAAGCGTACAGGCTCCTCCAGCGTTAATTTAGTTATGTGTTCCACGTCACTCACCTTTTTGCTCTGCCCCCACGGCAGGTGTCCAGATGCGCAGCAACAAGTTCCCAAAAGGTTGAACCAGCGGCCCGTTTTCTCTCGAATTGAAATCGAATTCAGACTATCGGAGATGGAAAGGCCCTAGAGAGACAGAGATGACATGGAATTTGCCAAACCTTTGCCAAGCTATTTGCTGCAACGCTACCATGGATGGAAAGCGACGTCATATGCTGAAAACCAAGGGTGGTACCGCCGCCTAGCAACCGAAGGTCAGCGGCCCCGCGCAATGATCATCTCGTGCTGTGACAGCCGGGTGCATGTGACCTCGATTTTTGGGGCCGATCAGGGCGAGTTCTTTATTCACCGTAACATTGCCAATTTGGTTCCCCCATACGAGCCTGATGGTGATCATCACGGGACCAGCGCTGCTGTGGAATATGCCGTGAGTTTTCTGAATGTCGCCCATGTCATTGTGATGGGACATTCCAGCTGCGGCGGCGTGCAGGGCTGTCTTGATATGTGCAAAGGCAATGCGCCGGAACTGGACGCTCTGGATAGTTTTGTTGGTCGTTGGATGGACATCCTGCGCCCCAAATACGACGGCGTAAAAGACATTGAGGATCCGATCGAGCAGGCGCGTGTGCTGGAAAAGCAGTCGGTTATGGTTTCGCTTGAGAACCTGATGAGCTTTCCGTTTGTGCGCAGCGCGGTCGATGACGGGCTTTTGACCCTTCATGGCTTGTGGATGGATATTGCTGCAGGCGGACTGGAGTACTTTGATCCCGAAACCAATGATTTCCGTCCGGTCTGAAACTGTCTGGTGACGTTAAGGTCTTTCGCAAGGTCGGGCGTTCGGGGGAGCCTGTTTTGCGGAATTTGATCAAGTAGGTCGCTGGGCCAGCATAGATCAACCGAACCAGCGACTGTTACTAAAAAGGCGCTCTAGCCTTTCTTTAAGACTCTGTTCCCCAAGGTCTCGGCAATTTGAACAGCATTCAAAGCCGCGCCTTTGCGCAGGTTGTCGCTGACGCACCAAAGATTCAGGCCGTTGTCGATCGTGCTGTCCTGACGGATTCGGCTGATAAACGTGGCATAGTCCCCCACGCACTCGATTGGCGTGACATAGCCGCCATCTTCGCGTTTATCGATCACCATGACACCGGGAGCTTCGCGTAAAATATCGCGCGCTTCGTGTTCGTCCAGAAACTCTTCGAACTCGATGTTCAGTGCCTCGGAGTGGCCAACAAAGACCGGAACCCGCACACAGGTTGCCGTTACCTTGATTGACGGGTCGATGATTTTTTTGGTTTCAGCAACCATTTTCCACTCTTCTTTGGTCGAGCCATCATCAAGGAACACATCGATATGGGGGATCACGTTGAACGCGATCTGTTTAGTGAATTTCCGCGCTGGCTTGTCATCGACCGGATTGTAGATCGATTTGGTCTGATCCCACAGTTCGTTTATACCATCTTTCCCGGCGCCAGAGACCGACTGGTACGTCGATACCACAACGCGTTTGATCCGCGCCCGGTCATGTAGCGGCTTGAGGGCCACAACCATTTGTGCAGTCGAGCAATTCGGGTTCGCAATGATGTTCTTTTTTGAATAGCCAATGATTGCATCCGCGTTCACCTCTGGGACGATCAGCGGAACATCAGGGTCATACCGGTATAGCGAACTGTTATCGATGACCACGCAACCTGCCTTAGCTGCTTTGGGAGCATAGATTTTGGTCGCGTCTGAGCCAACAGCAAACAGCGCCATATCCCAGCCCGAGAAATCGAACGTATCCAGATCTTTTGTCTTCAGCGTCTTGTCGCCAAAGCTGACCTCGCTCCCCATTGATTTGCGCGACGCCAGTGCGGCGATCTCGTCAACCGGGAACTGGCGCTCGGCCAGGATGTTCAACATTTCACGGCCCACATTGCCTGTGGCGCCAACGACAACGACGCGGTAACCCATTTTTGTTCTCCAGATAGGTCTTTAGTGCTGGCGTCTCTTAGCCCCATCATCGCCAAGGTGAAAGGGGGCGTGACACTCTGCTCTGTCGCGATGACGGGCTTCGGGATACCTTGCGTTATGACCCAAGCAGATTCTGCCCCGTCTTTTTACGAGGATCTTCCTCGCATTGCCCAGTTCGACGTGTTGTCGGAGGCCTCTTCTTATCGCGCCGTGCCATCTGACTGGGTTGTGGGCGTTGCTGATGTCAAAGGATCAACTCAGGCCGTCGCTGCTGGACAATATAAAACCGTTAACATGGTGGGGGCCGCGGTTATTTCTGCCCAGATCAACCAGATGGGCGGAAAGGCTTTCCCGTATGTTTTCGGTGGTGATGGCGCGGCGTTTGCGCTGGCACCACACCATCGCGATGGTGCTGTGAAGGCCTTGGCCGCCGTAAGACGCTGGGCAAAAACTGAATTTGATGTCGAATTGCGCGCTGCCGTCATTTCGGTGCGCGACATTTTAGATGCGGGCCGAAAACTCGGGGTTGCTCGTTTTCAGGCATCTCAAGGCGTGGATTATGCAATGTTTAATGGCGGCGGCGTGTCATGGGCGGAAAGCCAGATGAAGGCCGGTCACTACGATATTCCAGCCGCACCAAAAGGCACGTTCCCCGACCTTACTGGCCTGTCGTGCCGCTGGTCTCCTGTTGAATCGAAGAATGGAACCATCCTGTCGTTGGTTTTGCAAATGGCCGAAAATGCAGATCCTTTGGCCTACGATAAGATTGTTCAGCAAGTTGTGAAGTTATCTGACCGTCTGGAACGGGGCGGGCACCCGGTTCCGGTTGAAGGCGCGGGATCGTCATGGCCTCCACCCGGAGTCACTCTTGAAGCGCACGCAAGCCGGGGGGCGAAGTCCTTGAAACAGGCCCGTCGAAAGCTTCTGTATGACACGTTTGTGGGTTGGTTTTTTTTCAAGATGGGCCTGAAGGTGGGTGGGTTTGATGCGCCCCATTATGCAAGAACTGTTGGCCGCAATGCGGATTTTCGGAAATTCGACGATGGCCTGAAAATGACGCTGGATTGCGATTCGCAAACGCTGAACGCGCTTGAGAACCTGCTAAAGCAGGCCCAGCGCAACGGGATCGTAAAGTTTGGGTTGTTTCAGCAGGATCAGGCGATGATGACCTGTATTGTCCCGTCCATTCTGACCGACGATCACGTACATTTCATAGATGGTGCCTCTGGTGGCTACACGCAGGCAGCCGCACAGATCAAAGCGGGCTAGAATCAAACCGGAAGGTGTGATCGTAGGTGTCGTGCTTCAGAGCGGTTCAGGGTACTTTGCGAGTGGTATCAGACTCCTGAGAGGTTTACCGATATTGTCGATTGCACCGCGCTTTGCCATGCTGCGTAGCGCGCCGCTCGAGCTGAGTCTTGCATATCCGGAACAAACTGCCGCTCGCGTGCCCATGTTGCGGCGAAACCTGCCTGATCAGGGTAGAGTCCGGCCCGCATTCCTGCCAGCCACGCCGCCCCCAGCGCCGTCGTTTCCACGCCTTTGGGGCGATCAACCGGCGCATTCAGGATATCAGACAAAAACTGCATCGCCCAATCATTTGCAGACAACCCGCCATCAACACGCAGAACCGGAACGGTGCTTTGATCGGGCCAGTCGGCGTGCATTGCTTCAAGTAGATCGCGGGTCTGATACCCGACACTTTCCAACGTTGCCCGCGCTAATTCTGCTGGACCAGAGTTGCGCGTGAGGCCAAATACGGCGCCGCGAGGTTCGGCATTCCAATGCGGAGCGCCAAGTCCGGTGAATGCAGGCACTAGGATAAGATGTTGGTTCGGATCAGCTTGTTCTGCAAGTGCCTGGGTTTCTTTGCTGTCAGTGATCACACCCAAACCGTCCCGCAGCCATTGCACGGCGGCTCCTGCGACAAAAATCGAGCCTTCGATCGCATATGTCGGCACACCGTCTAACTGATACGCCACTGTTGTCAGTAGACGATTGTGCGAAGTAACCGGCGCGGACCCTGTGTTTAGAAGTGCGAAACAGCCTGTTCCATAGGTAGCCTTGAGCATGCCAGGTTCAAAACAGGCCTGCCCGATAGTGGCGGCCTGCTGATCGCCTGCGACACCCAATATCGGGATCGGGGCACCAAAATGTTCGTTGTGCGCAACACCAAAATCGGCGGCGCAATCGCGCACTTCGGGCAACATGCTCATAGGAATGTCGAGCAGGTCGCAGATATCGGTGCTCCACGCACCCTTGCGGATATCGTAGAGCATTGTGCGCGAAGCGTTCGTCGCGTCAGTGACATGGACTGCCCCGTTGGTCAGATGCCAGATTAAAAAGCTATCGACCGTTCCGAACAACAATTTACCTTGTTGCGCACGTCCTCGGGCATCGGGATATGTGTCCAGCAGCCATTTGAGCTTGGTTCCCGAGAAGTAGGGATCAAGCAGTAATCCAGTCTGGCGGGTAACCATTGGTCCATGTCCGGCGGCCTCGAGATCGGCGCAAATCTGAGCGGTGCGACGGTCTTGCCAGACAATGGCGTTATGTAATGACGCGCCGGTTTCTGAGTCCCAGACGACTGTTGTCTCGCGTTGGTTGGTAATGCCTATCGCGGCAATGTCACTTGCGCTCAGCCCCGCCGTTTTCAAAACGTCCCGGCAAGTACTTTGAACGGTGCGCCATAGATCATCTGTTTCGTGTTCGACCCAGCCCGAGGCTGGGAAATGCTGGGTGAATTCCTCTTGTGCTGATGCGATCGGCTGCATCGCGTCGTCAAAGACAATCGCTCGCGTCGATGTAGTACCTTGATCAATCGCTAAAATGTGGCTCATTTTTCGGCGTCCTTTGTCATCCAGTCTTGCAGTGTGGCGATTTGTTTGCTGTCCATCCGTAGCCCTAGATTGGAGCGCCGCCAGACCACATCTTCGGCGGCTTGTGCATATTCATGTTCCATCAGCCACAACACTTCGCATTCTGTCAAACTAGGACCAAAATCCTAGTCCGGCCGAATCGCGGGCGAAGCCGCCACCTATGATAAAAATGTCTTTGATCTTGGTCTATTGTGTCAAAGGCAGCGTCCTATTTGGGGTGACCCAATTCAAATTAGACTCCTAAGGGAACGTCCACCAATTGAATAGTTCCTAATGAGAGATGCGGTCACCTTCAGCGATCAGGGGCGGTTTGGCATTAAGCGCATCAACGGAAAACCCCGCCAGCTGTTTGTAGTGTTCAGCATGCGCTGCGAGTTCCTTGTGCGCGATGACGTCGTTGATGTCATCAAACTGACCTCCGCATAAGTCCTCGATTTGTTGCAGGATCGCGTCGGGGCCTGATCCCCGATTTGCAGTGCAGACAGCGGTCGTCAACGGGCGCATTTGGCTTTCGTATTCAAGTAATGCGCTGTTGGTCAACCCGTGTCTCAACAGTGCTGCTCCAATTATCCGCGCATCGATGATCGCCTGCGAGGCACCGTTTGATCCAACCGGATAAGTTGGATGGGCGGCATCACCCATCAACGTCACATGGCCATCCGTCCACTGGTCAAGCGGATCTCGATCAACCATCGGGTATTCGAACACCTGATCCGCGCTCTTGATCAGCGAGGGAACATCCAGCCAGTCGAAGTTCCAGCTTTCGAACTGAGGCAGGAAATCGGCAATGCGTGCAGCCCTGTTCCAGTCTTCCTTGTTCCAGCCTCGCGATGGATCACCTCGCAACTCGGCAATCCAGTTCAGTGTGACAAGACCGGATTCAGGGTCCGCCTCTGATATCGGGTAGGCGACGACGCGCTGGGTATCATGGCCTGCCAAGGCCATCGCCCCGCCGCCAAAAAACGGGCGCGCCTGAGAGGTTGCGCGCCACAGAATCGCTCCGCCCCATATTGGTGGGCCTTCGTCCGGCTGCATCTGGGCGCGAATCGCCGAGTGGATGCCGTCTGCGGCGACAATCAGCGTGCCAGTGACGCTGTGCTGCCCGCCAGTATCAACATCTTCAAGCGACAAAATGGCGCCTGTCCCTGTCGTTTCAAAACTGGTGGCGCGCTGCCCGGTCATAATACAGTCGGTCCCTGCCCGCTGGATCAGTGTTTCATAAAGCAACATCTGCAATTTGCCGCGATGCACAGAATATTGAGGCCAGGCATAGCCGGCCCAATGGCCGCGCGATTCTTCCCAGATTGTGAGCCCGTGCTTGGAATAAAACCCATATTGCCGGGTCTTGATACCGATCCTGTCAAGCTCATGCGCCAGTCCCAGATCAAAGAGCTCGCGCACCGCGTTGGGTTGGATATTTATGCCCACGCCCATTGGACGGATCGCCCGCGTTACTTCGTATATCCGAAACGGCACTCCAATCTGGTGAAGCGTCAAACCAAGAGTAAGTCCGGCGATACCGCCGCCGGCAATGAGAACTGTCATAAGCTGCTCCTGCTTTGAGGGCAGTCAATCAGTCCGCTGGGTTCGGTGCAAGGATCAGCCTTGCGCTGGAAAAGGCAACTCGGATCCAAAGATTGTGGCAGCATGTTCCTGCAGGTAGATTTTCAGCCACGGTGTGAACACCTCTGGTGTGCGCTGGATTTCAGCTAAAAGATCGGGAAACTCGATCCACCGCGTTGCCATCACTTCGTCTGGGTTCGGCGTGAGTGTGAGTGGTTTGGTTGCATCGGCCAAAAAGACGTCTACCACCTCATGTTCAATCAGCCCGTTGCCGACATCTGCTCGATACTCAAGTTGGTCGCGATATTCGGGGACAAGACCGGTGATGCCCAGTTCTTCACGCAGTCGGCGCACCGCGCAGTGGCTTGAACTCTCGCCCCATTCCGGGTGGGTGCAGCAGGTGTTCGCCCAAAGTCCGGGTGTGTGGTATTTGATTAAGGCTCGTTGCTGCAGCAAGACTTGATTGTCCTGCACAATAAACACCGACACTGCCTTGTGCCTGATGCCCTTTTGATGGGCTTCCAGCTTTTCAACCGCTGCCAGCTCGTCGTTGACCCAGCCCGGTATCATAATCTCAGTCATCTACGGTTTGTTCCGCTTATCTGTTTTGGTTTGGTCGAATAATGGTGATTTTCTTCACAGATACGTCACAGCACGCCTCTGCGCCAGTGCTTGTTCACGTGGTAAATCACAGTATTTTTCAGAGAGTTTCATGGCAAAATCGGTTAGAATCCAGATTGTGTTTAACCGACCAGTGTCTAGACGTCGCAGGATTGTGTCGTTGACTCTCGGGGTTTTGCATTACTTATCTTACGCAACCACAAATCATGGAGAAGCTATATGAACCGTTATGTGATCGCTCTAGCCGCAGCTGCCTTTGCAGGCCCAGCCCTCGCACAGGGCGCGGGAGACGTCGAAGCTGGCGAAAAAGGTTTCAAAAAGTGCAAATCTTGCCACCAGATAGTAGCGGATGACGGCACTGTGGTTTTGAAAGGCGGAAAAACCGGACCGAATCTGTACGGGGTGATTGGTCGGACAGCGGGTACGGTTGACGGTTTCAAATACGGCAATTCTATTGTTGCTGCAGGCGAGGCCGATTTGGTTTGGGACGAGGAGAAATTCCTTTCTTACGTGCAGGATCCGAAAAAGTTCCTGCGGACGTATCTGGACGACAGTTCCGCAAAATCAAAAATGTCCTTCAAGCTGAAGAAAGGCGGAGAGGATGTTTACGCTTACCTGGTCAGTGTTGGGCCAGAAATGGCTGCTGAAGAGTCTGCTGCTGAGGAAGCGGCCGAATCCAACTAGAACCTTTGTTCTGTGATCTAGAGAGAAGGCCGCGGTCCAAGGATCGCGGCCTTTTTGCTGCCGTCATAAAGCTCACTAGCAGGTCAGGATCGATGGCGCGGTGGATGAAATTTGACTAAACTGAGCAGACTGCTGTCGCAGCGTCAGCTGTTTAGATCGGACCAGCACCGCAGCAAATCACCTGGAGCAGGGGTCGCGTGATAGACTGCCCTTGCTATCGCGCGCGATAGGCACAAGGCGGCGGCGTGGCCGATTTCACCCAGATGGGTTTCCGGATCAGCTGCGCTAGTACCGGTGGCCGCGGCAAAAACCAGATCGCCGTCACTGGGTGTGTGGGCCGGAACGATGGCGCGCGCAATTCCGTCGTGGGCTGCGACAGACATGCGTTGACACTGCGCTTTGCTAAGCGGCGCATCGGTCGCTACAATGGCAATTGTTGTATTGATACGATTGGTATCAAAATCTTCAGCGCCAAGCATGCGACGCATTTTGCGGCTTTCGAGTGTGCGGCCGAGTCCTGCCTTTTCGTCTGGCCCAAGCCCTCCAAATTCCCCGTCAATTTCAAAAGCTGCAGCCCAGAAATACCGGTCGCCGGGCGTGGTGACGCTGCCAACCGGATTAGTGGCCACCAATGCGCCAACGGTAATGCCGCATTCCAGAACCAGCGAGGAAGAGCCGAGGCCGCCTTTTATCATAGCTGTCAACGCGCCGGTGCCAGCGCCAGTAGTGCCCAAACGAAAGTCGCGCGTTGCCCCGTCATAGGCGGAGCGACCAAGTGCGCGGTAGGGGTTATCACCCCAATCCTTGCTTCCGCCATTCAGCAAATCAAACAGGATTGCGCCTGGAACCAGAGGGATGACTGCTGTTCCAACGGCAAAACCGCGCCCTGCTGCGCGCAATCCGTCAACCACACCTGAACACGCATCGAGCCCATAGGCAGAGCCGCCTGATAAAACCAGCGCATCGACCTTTGCCACAGATTTGTCGGGGGCGAGCAGGTCTGTTTCGCGGGTTCCGGGCGCGCCGCCCATGACATGCACAGATGCTGTAAATGGCGCGTCGGCGGTCAATACTGTTGCGCCGGATTTCAATGCATCATCTTGCGCATTGCCGACCAGCAGACCCGGCACATCAGTTATTAAATTCTTAGGGCCCGGTTTCATCAAATTCTCGGCTTTGGCGCGGCAGTTGCCGGATCGCCGGTGTTGGGCACTCCCTTGGGCTCGATCAACAGCACTTTGCACTCCTGTTCGGCTCGGGGGCGATGGGTCTGCCCCTTGGGCACGACATACAACTCTCCGGCGCCGACAGTATGTGATGCGCCTTCGACGTCCATGATCATTTCTCCTTCGAGAACCAGAAAGAAATCGTCGGTATCGGGGTGGTGGTGAAACGGAAATTCGCCCTGAAATTTCACGACCATCACATCATTGTTGTTGTAATCCGCGATGACATGCGGATCCCAATGTGTGGTGAAGGCCCTGAGTTTATCTTTAAGGTTGATCGCGCTCATCAAATGCACCGCCCGCCATCAACTTCCATGCAGACTCCTGTGATCATTGATGCCTCGTCCGAGCAAAGGAAGCAGGCGGCGTTGCCCATATCCTCCGGGGTGGAAAAACGCCCCAATGGAATGGTCGACAAGAACTTGGCCCGCACTTCGGGCGTGTCTTCTCCCATGAAGGACTTGAGCAAAGGGGTCTCGCCGGCAACGGGGTTTAATGCGTTAACCCGAATGCCGTCGGGAGCCAGTTCGACTGCCATGGTTCGGGTTGCGGTGATCATCCAGCCTTTGGATGCATTGTACCAGTTCAGCTTGGGACGCGGTGACACCCCGGCCGTTGAGGCCACGTTGAGGATTGTGCCAGCGCCGCGTTTTTTCATATGTGGCACCAGCGCGCGGGCGGTCAGATAGACAGATTTCATGTTGATATTAAACACGCGATCAAAATCTTCTTCGCTGACAGATTCCAGCGCTGTCGGTAGATGGGTTACGCCCGCATTGTTGATTAGTATATCGACATGGCCAAAGGCACCCAACGCGGCTGTGGCCATAGCCTGAACGGACGGTCCGTTTGAGACATCAACAGTCTGGCCTACTGCATTGACACCCAATTCGCTGGCTACGGTCTGAGCTGCAGTTTCGTTAATATCGGCAATCATCACCTGGGCGCCTTCAGCGATGAACTTGGCGGCAATACCTGCGCCAAATCCTGATGCGCCGCCCGTGACGATGGCTGTTTTTCCGCTTAGTCGCAAATCGTATCCCCCACGTGTTTGTGATTATTAGGATGCCGCCAATTGCGGCTCCGGGGCAAGCTGTTTACGGTGGGCCGACGAATTAGCATTTCCCAACCGGAGTTCCAGCCATGACCGAAACGTCAGAATATGTTCCACCCAAAGTCTGGACTTGGGAAAAGGAGAATGGCGGCGCATTCGCAAAGACCAACCGACCCATCGCCGGAGCGACCCATGACAAAGAACTGCCCGTCGGGCGGCATCCGTTGCAGCTTTATTCGCAAGGCACGCCCAATGGCGTCAAAGTCACTGTGATGTTGGAGGAACTGCTGGCGTTAGGGTTTGAGGCCGCGGAATATGATGCTCATCTGATCCGGATCGGTGATGGTGATCAGTTTGGCAGCGGGTTCGTCGACATAAATCCCAATTCAAAAATCCCAGCCATGATGGATCACAGCACGCCAAAGCCGACGCGGATTTTTGAATCCGGCGCGATCTTGCTTCATCTGGCTGAAAAGTTTGGGGCATTCTTGCCTGTTGATCCAGCAGACCGACCGGAATGTCTGTCATGGTTGTTCTGGCAAATGGGAAGCGCGCCTTATCTGGGCGGTGGTTTTGGCCACTTCTACGCCTATGCGCCGTTCAAGATCGAATACTGCATTGACCGTTTTACGATGGAGGTCAAACGTCAACTGGATGTACTGGATCGCCATCTGGCGGATCACGAATATATGTGTGGGCCAGAGTACACGATCGCTGATATCGCGATTTGGCCGTGGTATGGGAGGATGGTGCTGGGCGAAGCCTATGACGCGGGTGAGTTCGTAGATGCCAAAAGCTATACAAACGTTCTGCGCTGGACCAATCAGATCGGCGCTCGTACGGCGGTGCAGCGCGGCAAGATGGTGAATTCCACGTCGGGCCCGCTGGAAGGGCAATTGCACGAGCGTCATGAGGCGAGCGACTTTGACACGATGACTCAAGACAGGGTTGAGGCTGCAGAATAGCGCGGCTTTGCTTGCGAATTATCCGTGGAACGCGGCGACCGTTTTGAGTTGTGAAAACCCATAAAGCGCCTCAAAGCCTTTTTCGCGACCATGTCCCGATTTTCCGACGCCGCCAAAGGGCAGTTCCACGCCGCCGCCGGCTCCGTAATTGTTGATAAAGACCTGCCCGGAGTTCAACGCCTTGGCCAGACGCATTTGTCGGGCACCATTTTGTGTCCATATGCTGGCGACCAACCCGTAGTCGGTCGCGTTGGCAATTTGAACTGCCTCCTCTTCAGTATCAAAGGGAATGATAACCTGTATGGGCCCAAATATTTCGTCCTGCGCCAGTGAATGGTCTGGCGGGACATCTGAAAAAAGCGTCGGCAATACATAGGCACCTGCATGTTCTGTACCACTCGCCAGAACCCCCTGAGCCACAAGTGTCAGATCGTGACCTTTCTGCAAAAAGCCATTCACAATCTCTTGCTGTCTTTTCGAGATCAGAGGACCAACCCGCAGATCGTCTATTGCGGGACCGACTGTGAGGTCTCTGTATGCTGCAGCCATCCGATCCCGCACCGTATCGTAGACCCCGCGATGTACCAGAATACGTGACGATGCAGAACAGGTTTGACCCGCATTCTGGATCCCTGCGTTGACAAGAAACGGCAAGGCGGCATCCAGATCTGCATCGTCAAATACCAGCTGTGGAGACTTGCCGCCCAGTTCCAACGTCACGGGGGTCACGTTTTTCCCTGCCGCTTGTTGGACCAGCGCGCCGGTTCGAACTGAGCCGGTAAAGCTGATATGCTGGACGTCGGGATGAGACGACAATGCGGCCCCTGCTTCCGCCCCCAGCCCGGGGACAACATTTAATGCACCGTCAGGTAACCCGGCTTCTTGCGCGATATGAGCGAATGCGAGGGCGGTCAGGCAGGCCTCTTCTGCTGGTTTTAGCACCGCGGCATTTCCCATCGCCAGCGCTGCCCCGACAGAGCGCCCGATGATCTGCATCGGATAGTTCCACGGCACAATGTGGCCTGTCACCCCGTGTGGTTCGCGCAGCGTATAAACAGTGTACCCATCGAGATAGGGGATGGTTGCACCGTGCACCTTATCAGCAGCACCGCCATAAAACTCCATGTATCGGGCAAGCGCCACCGCATCTGCGCGCGCTTGCGTGAGTGGCTTTCCGACATCCATGGCTTCCAACGTTGCGAGTTCTTCAACCTTTTCCAACACCAATTGACCGATGCGAGTCAGAACGCGGCCTCTCTCAAGCGCGGTCATGTGGCCCCAATCACCGTCCAGTGCCGCTTGCGCAGCGCCCACCGCCGCATCAATATCAGCAGCAGCGCCGCGCGCGATGTTACACAGAGTCGATCCGTCAGATGGATTGATCAACGGCAAGGATTCGCCGGTTGCCGGTGCCGACCAACTGCCGCCGATCAGACAGGTCGTAGGATCAAACCAGATTATATCAGACATCAGCAAGGCTCCGTTTGAGGACATCAAGATCAGGCAGGCGCGGGGCAGCTGCGATCAATGATTGGGTATAGGGGTGCTGCGGATTTGCAAAGACGGCTTTGGTGTCACCCTGTTCCACGATCTGCCCCGCCTTCATAACTAAAACCCGGTCGGTGACATTGCGAACAACACTCAGGTCATGGCTGATGAAGAGGTAGGTCAAATGATAGGCTTCACAAAGATCAGCCAGCAGATCGAGGATCTGGGCGCGAACCGAAACATCAAGAGCAGAGACGGCTTCGTCAAAAACAATCATTTCCGGTTTGATGATAAGCGCACGCGCGATAGCAATACGCTGGCGCTGTCCGCCGGAGAATTCATGAATGTACTTGCGCGCATCACTGGTGGAAAGTCCGACTGCAGTCAGTGCTTCGTCAATTGCTGTTTTGCGGGTTAGGCCCGTCGGCGGCGCGCTCAAAAGATGAAACGGCTCGGTGATTAGCCTGTCGACTCGGTGGCGCGGGTTAAAACTGCCAAACGGGTCTTGAAAAACCACCTGCATTTTACGCCGGACGTTGAGGTTGGGGCGATGGTCGGCAAAAACCGGCTCGCCATCCAGAGTGATTTCGCCCTCCTGCACCGCTTCCAGCCCCAGAATCGCGCGTGTCAGTGTGGATTTTCCACAGCCGCTTTCGCCGACCAGCCCCAGTCGTTCGCCTTTCTCAAGGGTGAAGCTGACATTCTTAACCGCCCGAAAGCTGCCCGGCTTGCCAAAAAGTTGAGTGCGCGGCAGCCGATAGTCCCGGCTAACATTCTCCACTTTGAGCAAAGCTGACGGTGCCGGGCGCGTTGGAAGGGTGACGCGATGGTCAGACGCCTCAAACAACATCTGTGTGTAGGGGTGTCGCATATTTGCGAGAATGTGTTGTGTTGGCCCCGCCTCAACCACCGCACCCTTGCGCATGATGACAATTGTGTCGGCCATATCCGAAACCACGGCCAAATCGTGCGTGATCATTAGCAGACCCATACCAAAATCATCAACAAGGTCGCGCAAAAGTTTCAGAATTTGCGCCTGCGTGGTCACGTCGAGCGCGGTTGTCGGCTCATCCGCAATCAGAAGTTTGGGGCGTAGGGCGATGGCCATTGCGATGACCACGCGTTGACGTTGTCCGCCGCTTAGCTCGTGGGGGTATCGTGTGAGCGGAAAACGATTTTCGGGAAGACCAACGCGGTCGAGAACAGCGCGGGCCGCTTCTTTGGCCTTTGCCAGGGGCAATGCGTCGTGGATAAGGATGGTTTCGGCGACCTGATCTCCGATGGTTTGGACCGGGTTGAGCGCTGTCATCGGTTCTTGAAATACCATACCGATGTCATTGCCGCGCATTTCACACATCTGGGGCTCACTCGCGGTCAGAAGATTGGCTTGATCCAGCATGATCTGACCCGAAGATGTTGCCCCGCGTGGCAACAACTGCATGATTGCAAACGCGGTCATGGATTTGCCGGAGCCGCTTTCCCCCGTGACTGCCACTATTTGCCCGGGATCAACGCTCAGATTGAGGTCGTGAAGGATTGGCGTGCCATTGATCGAGAGGGACAGATTTGAAATGTTCAGCAGGCTCATGATCTCGCCGCCCGGATTTGTGGATCCAACGCATCGCGCAGCCCATCTCCCATCAGGTTCAAACCCAGAACGGTCAAGATGATGGCAAAACCGGGCATCAGCGCCAGATGTGGGGCAAAGCTGACCATGGTTTGTGCGTCAGCCAGCATGCGCCCCCAACTTGGCGTTGGCGGTTGCGCACCAAGTCCAACATACGACAAGGCAGCCTCGGCCAGGATGCCAAGGCTGAACTGAATGGTGCTTTGCACGATGAGCAGGTTCAGGATGTTGGGCAGGATATGCTCAAAAGAAATTCTTGTGGTGGATTTGCCCGACACCCGTGCAGCAAGGATGAATTCGCGTTCCCACAGGCTGAGCGCGGCGCCTCGGGTTACGCGGGCAAATACAGGGATATTGAATATTCCGATGGCGATGATTGCGTTGACCGCACTGGGTCCAAAAACAGCCGTGATCAGAATGGCGATTACAAGGCTGGGGAAGGCAAATATCAGGTCATTGCCGCGCATGATGACCTCGTCTAGCAGGTGGCCTTTGCGTGCCGCTGCTGCCAGACCAAGAGGGATGCCAGCCGCAATTCCGATCCCGACGGCAACGATTGCGACGGCGATGGAAGTGCGCGCGCCGACCATGATCATCGAAAAGACATCGCGGCCAAAATGGTCGGTGCCAAACCAGTTGGTGGCATTGGGTGTTTTGAGTTTGTTTGCAATGTTCAACAACTCGACATCGAACGGTGTCCAAAGGAACGAGATCAGTGCGGCAATGAAAAACAGGGCAGACAGTGCGCCACCCAGCAGCAGATTGCGCGACAGATATACCGACCTTCTCATGTGCGGGTCCTGAGCCGCGGATCGACGGCTGCGTAGGCCAAATCAACGAGGAAATTCACCAGGATGACGGAGAACACCAGCAGCATGACAACGGATTCTACGACAATCAGGTCGCGTTGCGAGATGGATTGGAACACGAGCCGCCCAAGTCCGGGCAGAAAGAAGACCTGTTCAATAATAATCGCTCCGGCCAATAGAAACGAAAACTGCAGCCCGATGATTGTCAGCACCGGGATCAGCGCATTGCGCAGGGCATGCCGCCACAGGGCCTGGCGCTGGGTCAGGCCTTTTGCCCGCGCAGTGCGCATATAGTCCTGTGAAAGAGTGTCCAGCAATGACGAGCGCATGACCCGTGCGAGGATTGCGGCCTGCGGCAACGCCAGAGATATCGCCGGCAGCGTAAGTGATTTTAGTCCCCCCCCAAATCCCTTTTCCCACCCCGGAAAACCACCAGCTGAAAACCAGCGCAGGTTAATTGAAAATATCAGCACCATCACCATGGCGAACCAGAAATTTGGAATAGCAACGCCCAACTGCGTGGCACCCATAACGGCTACATCTCCGGGCCCACCACGCCGGGCAGCGGCGTAGATGCCAGCAGGAAAGGCAATCAGCGTTGATAAAGTCAGGGCATATATTGCAAGCGGAAGAGACACCCAAAGCCGATCACCGATCATCTCTGCCACAGGTGTTCGATAGGTATAAGACGTGCCAAAGTTGCCCGTCAGCATGCCGCTGACCCAATCGAAATAGCGCTGATGTTTCGGGACATCGAGCCCCAGTTCGGCGCGCAAGGCAGCAACCGTATCCGGCTGGGCATTCAATCCCAGCATGAATGAAGCAGGATCGCCGGGAGCGATTTCGATCACAAAAAAGATGACAAAGCTGGCCACGGTCAAACTAAGGCACAGGGAAATCAGACGTTTGAGCATGTAGCGCAACATATTCGAA
>RCND010000830.1_pt1 | contig 17725 bp, 10 predicted proteins | sample 2041351 | NCBI WGS metagenome assembly RCND01 (sample SAMN09708230, study PRJNA481090) | Marine sediment metagenome, whole genome shotgun sequencing project. | biome: marine sediment; feature: ocean; material: sediment; isolation source: Sewage treatment plant 12B marine sediment (STP12B) ... | reverse complement strand
TTAATTTTTGGGTTCTTGATTGTTAGCATTGGTTTAATTTTTGGAGCTATTGCACTTTCATTATTTTTGGGGGAATTGTTAGGGAGTAATGCGCTAGGATTTGTAGTTTCAGGTATTTTATGGATTGTTGTAATGCTTACCACTATAAAAATTCTTTTCAACAAAACGAAACTAGAACATCTTATTTCTAGAAAGATAAAAATGCATTAACATAAACCAGAATTATAGAGTTCTAGGCTAATGCTATGAAGGCCACAAAGGTTTCGGATGGCAGAACACCATGATCCAAATAAAACCATCTGCTATATGATTATTTTGGGATAATATGAAAAAAGATTATATAAACTAACAATTGAGAGTCTAGAATGGCAAGGATTCTGATTTTTTATATGTTCTTTGGGTAACCAACTAAAAACACAGATATGAAACGTATTATATTAATGCCTCTAGTTTTACTAATAGCATTCTCTTCATGGTCACAGGAAACATTACAACTAGATGCTGTTTTTAAGAATGGAACATATAGCTCAAAGGGATACGGTCCAGTAAGATGGATGAAAGATGATAAAGGGTATTCAACGCTTGAGAGTAACACAGACGTTGGAGGAAGAGATATCATTAGATATGAAGCTAGATCTGGGGTAAGATCTGTATTAGTATCTGCAGACAAATTAATTCCAATCGGAGAAAGCAAACCATTATCAATTAGAAATTATAAGTGGTCGATAGACAATTCAAAACTATTAGTATTTACTAATACAAGAAAAGTCTGGAGATACCATACAAGAGGAGATTATTGGGTTTTAGATATGGTATCCGGTGCTTTAACCCAGCTGGGGAAATCTGTTGAGCGCACGACGATGATGTTTGCTAAATTTTCACCAGACGCCTCTAGAGTTGGTTATGTTAGTAAGAATAATATATATGTGGAAAACATAGGGTCAGGTAAGATAACGCAACTCACATTTGATGGTAACGACGCTATTATTAATGGGACCTTTGATTGGGTGTATGAAGAAGAATTGTCTTGTAGAGATGGTTTTAGGTGGAGTCCAGATGGTGAACAGATTGCTTACTGGAGGTCAAATACGGCAAATATTGGCACGTTTTATATGATTAATAATGTGGATTCTTTGTATTCAAAACCAATCCCTCTTCCCTACCCAAAAGTTGGTACTGAAAATTCGGATGTTAAGGTTGGTGTTGTATCTGCAAATGGGGGCATTACAAATTGGTTTGATATACCCGGAGATCCTACAAATAATTATTTAGCAAGGATGGATTTTATTCCAAATTCTAACGAAGTGATGATTCAACAGTTGAATAGAAGACAAAATTCTAATACCGTTTGGATAGGAAATACTAAGACCATGGCACTTAATACTATTTTCATAGACAAAGATGATGCTTGGTTAGATATACATGATAATATTATGTGGTTAGAGAATGAAAAATATTTTACTTGGACTAGCGAAAAAGATGGCTGGTTACACTTGTATAAAGTGTCACGCGATGGGAAGGAATTCAGCACCATCACAAAAGGAAATATAGATGTCGTTAAAATTAATTGTATCGACCCAAAAGGAGGCTATGTTTATTATATAGCGTCTCCTGAGAATTATACCCAACGCTATTTATACCGGAGTAAAATAGATGGCAGTGCGGCTCCTGAAAGGGTGAGTCCAAAAGAGCAATCTGGGCAACATACGTATCAAATTTCAGCTGATGCAAAATATGCTATTCATACATTTCAAAACTCAAAAACACCAAATAAAATATCTCTTATAAACCTTCAAAAGCATACCCCTATTAGAGTATTGGAAAACAACAAAGAATTATTGAATAAAGTTGATGCTTTGGGTCTAACTCCAAAGGAATTTATTAAAATAGATATTGGAGACGTAGTTTTAGATGCTTGGATGATCAAGCCTTCTAATTTTAATTCAGAAAAAAAATACCCCATTATCTTTTATGTATATGGCGAACCAGCTGGATCTACAGTCCAAGACGCCTGGCAAGGTGGAGACTTATGGCATCACTTTTTAGCACAACAAGGGTATGTTGTAGTTAGTATTGATAATAGAGGAACACGAACGCCTAGAGGTAGAGATTGGAGGAAATCCATTTATGGACAAATAGGAATTTTAGCAACACATGATCAGGCTGCAGCGGCCCAACAATTATTCAAAAAATACAGCTTCATTGACACTGAACGGGTCGGTATTTGGGGCTGGAGTGGCGGGGGACAAATGACCATGAATTGCTTATTTAGATATCCAGAGATCTATAATTCTGGATTAGCAGTGTCATTTGTTTCTGATCAAAGGCTCTATGACAATATTTATCAAGAGAGATACATGGGGTTATTAGAAGATAACGAGGAGAATTACATAGCAGGATCACCTATAAGTCATGCGAAAAATCTAAAAGGAGATCTTATGATCATGCATGGAACAGCAGATGATAATGTACACTATCAGAGTTTTGAACGATTAGCGAATGAACTCATAACCCATAACAAAATGTTCGATATGATGTCCTATCCAATGAGATCACATGGCATAAATGAGCGTGAAAACACCTCTTTACACGTTAGAGAGGTGATGGCTAGATATTGGAAACGCGTTTTAAATTAGTAAAACCCTGTCAATAATAACAAACGTATTTCAATCAAATATCAAGAAAACATTTATAAAAAATAGTTAACAGTTTAATTTGCGCTTTAAAAACAGCTTCACTTAGTTGTCAATATAATTCCAAATGCCTTCCATTGCAGTAACGCGCATATTTAATAAGTTTGCTGCTTCTTCAGTTTTAACCGTTGGTTTGGCATCTGCATCCTGTAGAACATTTAATAGGTAAAGTAATTTAGATTGCAGTCCAACAACGGTTTCATTTGCTAAGTCAGATTGATATATACTACCATAAACAAAACCTCCATTACGTGGAGCACCTCGTCCCCTAAACTTTAAAAGTTTATCATTTTTGTCACTTTTTGCAGTCAATTTTTTATCAATAGATTCTCTAATATCTTGCAATTTTTTATAACCGTTATAGCATTGCAATGAAAGGTCAGTTTGCAAATTAAGTGCTTCCTTGCTCATTTCAGAGCGAGGATCTAATCTGACTTTTAAATCGTGCTCACTGACACTGCCATCAACAGTAAGACGGATCTTATAGTCTCCTGGAGCTACAAAAGGACCCACAGGACCACTTTCTGTATTATATTGTACAGCAGAAATCGCATAGCCTCTATTAGCACCTCTTGGATTTTTATAACGAAGGTTCCACACAAACCTTTGATGACCTTGTTCATTAGATAACCCCATAAATGGTCGTTTCCAATACGTTGGATGTTGCATTTTGGTAGAATCCAATTCTTCTTCTATATCCTTAGTAGAAAACGAATTGATCATCTTCCTTTTTTGATCTAAAATTTCAAGGGTCACAGTGTTTGCTTTAGCTCCTAAATAATAATCTATAATAGCGCCATCTGGAGGATTTTGACCTGTAGGTTCTTCCGGAGGTAAAGGGGTATCGCTAAACATATTGAAACGTACACGATATGTATCACTAGGTTGAAATAGATGCGTGTCATTGGAATTCAAAGCGGATAATTCGCGCAAAGAACTAAAGTCATCCAAAATCCATATAGAGCGTCCATGAGTCCCAATGACTAGATCATTCTCATGAATTACGAGATCACGAATGGAAGACGCTGGCATATTCATTCTAAGAGATTGCCAAGATTCGCCATCATTTGATGAAAAATAGACTTCACGCTCTGTTCCTGCAAATAACAATCCTTTTTGTTTATGGTCTTCACGAACTGTGTTTACGGGACCCGAAGGATTCATTCCTGAGGTAACTTCTTGCCATGTAACACCAAAATCATGAGTTTTAAATATGTGTGGTTGCATATCATCTTTTCTAATGGCATTAACCGCAATATATGCCGTGCCTTTATCAAAATGACCAGCGTCAATTTGCGAAATTTTATCCCAAGAAGAGATTGCAGAAGGCGTGACATCTGCCCAAGTCTCGCCACCATCAATTGTAACGTGCACTAAACCATCATCAGTTCCAGCCCAAATAATGTTTTTATCAAGAGGTGATGGTCCAATGGCATATACAATAGCACGTTGCGGCATCGTATTTAACTCTTCCGTTTTATAATCTCCAACACTAGCTGGTACTTCAGGTTGTTTTCTTGTTAAATCTTGACTTATTTGTTCCCAATTCTGTCCTCCATCAAGTGTTTTCCATACAACGCTGGTACCATAAAGCAGCATATTATCATCTGCTGGATGAAACAATAACGGCATGCTTCTTAAGTATCTGAAATTTCTTGAACGCAAAACTTCTGGGCCAACATATTGAGATTGTCCAGTTTTTTTATTAAAACGAATAACACGACCACCATAAATAATATTTGTGTCTTTTGGATCTGGTGCTACGTAGGCATATTCATCTGCTCCAACGCCGATAAATTCCCTAAAAGAAATTTGCCCACCATTACTCCTGCTTGCTATGCCAATGGCTCCACTTTCTTGTTGACCTCCATAAACCCAATATGGAAACTGATTATCTGTTGATACATGATATAATTGTGTGGTAGGTTGATTATACCAAGAGCTCCATGTTTTTCCGCCATTTACGGTTACTACGGCACCTTGATCTGCAGCAAATAGCATAATTTCAGGATGAATGGGATTGATCCAAATACGATGATAATCATCTCCTCCAGGTGCTCCTTTGATAGATGTCCAATTTTTTCCTCCATCTACAGATTTATAAGATGCTACGTTACCTACAAATACTATATTTTCATTTTTTGGATGCACTTTAATTTCGGCAAAATCGCCTCCTCTTCCCCAAAGACGGCTTTCGGTTGTGATAAGTCCCCAGCTTTCGCCAGCATCATCACTCCTATAAACACCACCATTTTCTCTAGCATCTACTGTGGCATACATGCGTTTAGAATTACTCATTGCAATAGCAACGCCTATCCTTCCTAAACCTTGGCTAGCATTTGGCAATCCTTTTTTTATGTTTCGCCAAGTTTCACCACCGTCAGTTGATTTGTACAAGCCACTATTTGGTCCAGAAAATTTAGCGTTTTCCCAAGGTCCTTCTTGGTGTTCCCACATATTGGCAAATAAAATTTGTGGATCGTTAGGGTCAAATTCAACTTGAATTGCTCCAGTATTATGATTAATGAACAGTGTTTTTTTCCAAGATTTGCCACCATCAATAGACTTAAAAATGCCACGCATATCATTGGCGCCATAAGGATGTCCTAAACCGGCAACAAATACAATATTTGGATTTGTTGGATGCACTATAACACGACTAATTTGTTGAATATCATCAAGTCCGATATGTTCCCAGTTTTTTCCTCCATCAATGGATTTAAACATGCCATCACCAACAGCTAGGTCTGGTCTGTGCAGCCCTTCACCTGTTCCAACATAAATTACATTTGGGTTTGAAGGTGACACGGCTAAATCACCAACAGACCCTGTTGGAGCATCATCAAAAATAGGATTCCAAGTACGACCATAATCATCTGTTTTCCAAACACCTCCATTATTCACACCAACAAAAAACACATTTGGTTGTGACGGAATGCCAACAGCTCCTACGGTCCTACCCGCACGAAAAGGTCCGATCATTCTATATTCTAGATCTTGATATAACGATGTATCAATTTGTGAGAAGGAGAGCGTTGAAATAAATAAAAACAGATAGAAGCTGATAGTTCGCATGCTGGAAATAGTTTAGTTGTGTATTTCAAAAGTAGCGTTTTTTTTAGTGGGATTACATCTATAAATCATGCAAGAACAAGATTGCCTTATGGTTGAACGATTGGTGTTAGAGGGAAGTATAATGGATGATAAAAAAGCAATTCCTTTATAACTGTACTGTTTAACGTAGTTTATTTCTTTTGAATTAGACATCCTGCAAAATACAGGTCATAAAAAAAGCCCATCACTAGTGATGGGCTTTTGGAAAACTTGAAGTATATTTTTTAGATAACTTTTACGTTTACTGCATTTAATCCTTTGTTTCCTTCTTGTAGATCAAATTCAACTTTGTCGCCTTCGCGAATTTCGTCTATTAATCCAGAAATGTGCACAAAGTGATCTTTTTCTACTCCGTCTTCAGTGATAAATCCAAATCCTTTGGAATCATTGAAAAACTTTACTGTTCCGTTACTCATTGTAATGTAATTTAATTTATTATAATTATTTGAATTGCAAAGATGGTGCCATTATTTTGATATACAAGACATTAATTGAATTCTATTCAATTAATGTCTATTTTTTTTAATTACCCTTACTCCAATTTAGGCGTTTTCAAGGGGCCATTTCGACATTCTGTAGGTGTAACTAGGGTATATAGCTGTGTATTACAATTGCGCATTTGTAACAAAATGATTAGAAACTTAATCTAGATTATTCTAGCATTAGCTCTTTCATTTTTTCTAATTGTACCTTTTTGTCTACCAATTGGCCATCATGATAAAAAAGAACTAATTCCAAAGGAAGATTATTCCAGGCCAATTTTGCCACATTATCTGGACTGATATTATGTCTTCCTAGGGTTTTTTCGGTCGGCCAATCTATACTTGGGAAAGATACATAGGCCAATTCTGAACATACTATTTTATCAGTGGTGTTAACATCAAAATTAAAATCGTATTTTTTCCCTAATTGTCTAAACGCCATGATCAGGGCTTCCTTTTTTAATTTATCATTTGCATCATCTTTAAAAATGGGTCTTAAAATAGCAAAATCGTCAATATTCATAAACTCATCCAACGAACTCAATTTAACACCAGAGCGCAAAGCTTCAATGATTTGATGTTCATTCTTTGAAGCCTCATCTTTCTCAAATTCAATTTCATCAGCATGCTTTTTTATATACTCATTTTTCCAAATACCCAAGTCGACGAGTTCTGCCTTGCTTCCAGTCCAAATAGCAACATGTCCAAAATGCCCTGGAATAAATTTATCTGTTAATCTAAATGGTGTTTTTTCTAATAAAATGTCCAAGGGTTTGAGTGTTGATATAATATGTTTTTTAACCTCAGTATTCCCATAAAGTTTTCCTTTTCGAGATTCGAACATACCCATAGTATTACCAAAGAAACCGCTTAGCATATCAAAACTTTCATTCGAAGATTCAGAAATCATATCGCTTGTAATCCTTTCAAAGGCAATGAGTTTTTTAGAAGCAATCTCATTTATTCTAATTTTTTCAATGTAATTATAGGAAGGACTCGATTCGATCAATAATTGTAAATAGGCAAAATCTGAATCTTCATCAAGGCCAACGAGAGACGCTTTTGCTTCTTCATAAAATGTAATAACACGCCTGATTCTATGTCTGGTCTCAATAGAATTGGCGTTAAGTGTCATCTCCTTTAACTTATTTGCAATAAGACCAAATCCCATATCTGGATCGTTGATGACATTTCTTAGCCTGCTATCCTGTTCAAATAAAATAATACCTAAAAAATAATTATCATATAAGGTTAAGGCCGCTCCTAAAGAAAGCATCAATCCTTTTAAATGCAACGTATCACTAATTTGATACTTTTCAAGGGTTAATTCACTAACTTCAATACCACATTCGTAAGCATCTGCGATGGCATATAATTCATCCCGAATACTTAAATAGTCCTCAGTTCCTTTTTTAAGTGTGAGCAAATCTCTACTACTTAATGGTAAATCTTTATTAAGTCGTAATCTAGAAGAGACTTCGAGCATTTCCGATCGCGCAACCAAACTATACTCGACCAAAAGTTGTAATTCTTCATAATCTTCTTGAAATATTAAACTGGGAGGTGTTCCGTTTTCAAGTTTTAAAGCTAATTTTTCAAAACACACTAATTCTCTTTCTCTATTATTATTAGCGATATTAAAATAGGTGTAAGTTGCAGAACCTACTATAGCGATAAGTAATACTAAAGCTAGTTTTTTAATAGTACTTCTTCTCATGAGTTTAAATTAGAACATTTATAGTAAATTCGTGCAATAGCCCCTATAATCGCTATTAGGCATAATTATCGCTTCCTTAGCATAGGTGTATTACGCATTTTCAAGCGCACGTTTCGACTTCCTATAGGTGTAATTAGGATATATAGTACGTTTAGCAAAACGATTGAGCTTAGCACTATTGATCATTTTAATATATACTTGTTTTGTGACACCAAAGTATTCGTAGGTTGTTCCGTCTAGAAAGGTGATTTCTAGCAATAAGCCTTTATGCTGATAATCTGCAATGCCAGCATTGGTTATGGTCTCGGTATAGGCGTCTAAATTTGCTTCTTTTGTTTCTGGCGCTATACTCACAAGAAAATGGTAGCCATCAATGATCTTTCGGCTATGAATCTCAGCGTCTTCCTTTAAGGGATCTCCATGTTGAAATTTGTCTGGATGCCATTCCTTAACCAAATTACGGTAACTCTTTTTCAAGGTCTTTAGTTCGACCTCGTTTTCTACTCCAAAGAGTTTTTTGTATTCGTTTATGCGCTTCATATCAAATTTTGTTTAAACGCGCGAAAATACATGTTAATACCCAATGAATTACTATGGGATATCATTAAATGGATATAAATTAAGTATTCAACCCGTTGTACATTTTGATATTTTTATCTAAACTAAATGTCAGTTCGAGTGATTTTCCTTAGAAAATTGTATCGAGAACAGGCTTTAAACGAAAAATTTTATTCTCGAGGCATATTTTTCTCAAAACGCACAATAGCATATTATTTATAGAATTGTGACGCGTACTTTTTTCTTTTTTAATCGGCTATTGTTTAATTTCTCTACCAAATCATCAGCAATGGCAAGCGGAACGGCAACAAATGCACAATCTGCTTTTAACTCAATAGTGCCCAATTGGTCTTTATTTAAAGCGCCTTTTTTAAAAAATAAACCTGCAATATCGCCTTTGGAGATCTTGTCTTTTCGCCCACCAGAAATAAATACCGTTTCCCAGTACTGAGGCTTATGGGGTGCTTTCTCAGATATATTGACACCTTTAACGTTTTTAATGAATTCGGGCAGTTGTTCGTTTTTCCATTTTAATATATATGCCGTTCCTTTTGAATTGACTCTAGCGGTTCTTCCATTTCGATGAATGAATTCTTCTTCATGTCGCGGTAATTCATAATGAATAATGTATTTCATTTCCGGAATATCGATGCCTCTAGCGGCCAAATCCGTAGCAATTAATACCTGAGAACTTCCATTTCTAAATGTAATTAACGCACGCTCTCTATCTTTTTGTTCCATCCCACCCGAAAAGCACGAATGCCTCATATTATTCCGCTCTAAAAAACGACTTACTTCACCTATACTATCTCTTGCATTACAGAAAATAATGCCCTGTTCGTTACCAATATGTTCTAACAAGTCCAATAACGTTTGCAACTTATTCTTATTTGGAGACACTACTGTTTTAATAGCTAATTTGGAAACTGTTTTTTCTTTTAAATAGTTAATGATCCTTGGTTTGTCCAATCGCACAAAACCTGGAATGCTAAGGCCTTGTGTGGCAGACGTCAGGATGCGCTTATTGATGCTAGGTAACTGATTAATGATACCTTTCATTTCCTCCTCAAAACCATCTTCTAAGGACTTATCGAACTCATCCAATACCAGTGTTTTGATACTTGTCTTAGAAAAACGATCATTATTAAAATGATCTAAAATCCTACCTGGTGTTCCTATTAAAATAGCAGGAATATGCTTAAGTTCAATTTTATCTTTGGACATGGGTCTACCACCATACACAGCATTTACTTTATAGCCAGAACCCATGGAGCGTATAACTTGCTCGATCTGGATGGCCAATTCCCGCGATGGGACCAGTATTAATGCTTGAACATCTTTAGACCCGTGATCTAAAGCTTTTAATAGTGGCAATGCAAACGCCAAGGTTTTCCCTGTTCCTGTGGGAGATAATATGACCGTATTTACTGCGGTGTCAATAACAGCAATGGCTTCCTCTTGCATGGGATTCAGGACATGAATATTTAGTTTTGTTAAAATATCCTGTTGATTTTTAATGCTATTTGCCATTATGATTTTTTGTTTTTAGAGACTTCAGACTTTAGATTTCCTGAGCCAGACTGTGCTAAGTAATTTGCTAATATTTTATCTACTAACTCCTCTTTTGTTAAATGATGAAAAATCGTTTTCACCTTAGCTTTAAAATCTTCAGACACCTCACGATTTGGTTTGGTCTTGAATATTTTTTTTGCCCATAATAAACCATTGTTTTCTTCAATGCTTTGCTTGTCGGCCTTTGCGAATTCATTAAAAACAATACCTAATTCCTTTTCAAAATCGGCAATCTCTTCAACTTCTTCTTTTTGTAAAATAGTCAATGAAAGTCCCTTTGCCCCTGCCCTAGCCGTTCGTCCGCTTCTGTGTACATAGGTGTCATAGGTATCTGGTAAATGATAATTGATAACGTATGAAATCTCCTTTACATCAATACCGCGCGCTGCTAGATCGGTGGCCACTAAAATATCGATATGGCCTTCTCTAAATTGTCCCATAATACGGTCGCGGATCCCTTGCGTTAAACTACCATGAATAGCACCAGAAGAGAACTTATTAATCGCTAAGTTCTTGGCTAATTTATTTACCGCAGCTTTAGTTTTACAAAATATAATCCCACGTTCCCCGTTTTTGGAACTTAAAAAATGAAGTAATACGGCTAGCTTTTCTATAGGTTCGACAACGACATATTGATGGTCGATACCTTGGTGACCCACCGTTGCCATATCGGCTTCAATATGTACTACATGCTTCGACATATAATTCTGAACCAATTGTTTTATCGTCCCAGGCATGGTCGCTGTAAACAATAATGTTCTTCTAGATTTCGGAATCTCTTTTACAATGGTGTCAACATCTTCTTTTAAGGCGCTTACCATTTCATCAGCTTCATCCAACACCAAATACTCTACCTTTTTAATATTAACAGCACCGCGCTTAATTAGATCAACCAAACGCCCAGGAGTTGCTACTACGATATGCGTCGTAGTTTTTAAACGTTCTATTTGAGGTTTGATGGGAGTGCCGCCACATACCGATGCGATCGCGGTTTTTTGGTTATCCGTAGCAAAGGAACTTAAATTGTTATAGATCTGTTGTCCTAATTCTCGTGTAGGTGCCAAGATCAGCACCTGTATATGAGTGTTTTCCGCATCGATCAGCTGCAGTAATGGCAGTCCGAAGGCAGCAGTTTTGCCTGTTCCTGTTTTTGCTAAAACAACAACATCTTCTTTTTGATCAAGTACAACGGGGATAGTCTTTACTTGTATATCTGTTGGGACAGAAATTTGTAAAGCGTCTAAACGTTGTTGTAGATGTTCATTGATCCCTAGATCTGAAAACTGTTTTGGCATAAATTATTTTCAGCAAAGATAACCACACTTTGGGAAGGACTACTACCGATCTGGTTTGTTATTCTTTTTATTGAATAGTATGTAAAACCCTTTTATGCTTTTAACTATGTTAAATCAATAAGAAAACAATGTCAAAAGATTCGCAACCACAGAATCATCCAATTTTATATGGAAGTTTTTGGACTCCCAAGTAGATCAAGTTTGAAACCTATTTAATTACCATCTTAGCTGTTGCTTTATTATTTATCTTAAAAAGATATAATCCAGAATTAAAGTTTTTAAGATCTAATTCTACTTCATTTAGATTATTATAGTCAACATCTAATAATTTTTCTCCTAGAATAGTATATAATTTTATATTATTAATTTGAGTTCCTTTAATAACTACATTTCTAGAAGAATTTAACGGATTTGGATACATTTTAAACTTATTTAAAGCCTCATTTTCAACAGATAAAGGGGTTCCTAAATTTTCAGATAACGCAACGACTAATGTAGTTCCTTTATTAAAGTCTACTTCAATACTTGCGGCATCCATCTGATTTGCATTGTTACCCACATTTGGATGTTGTATAGACATAAATAAATATTTATAATCTGGTGTAAACGTAATGCCAGTAGGTTCAGAATCTGTAGGAACAATGCCAAAAATTTCAACATCTGGACTTGCTTGCGTATGTCCGCTTTTAACAACCCAGATATAACTATTTCCACTGTCTTGGAATACCCATAAATTTCCATCGCCATCAAAGGCTAGATTATCATTACCATTAGACCATGGTTGAGATGTAGTACTGGTTCCATCAAATATATTATAACTAGCACCGCCCCCAACAAACGTCTCCATGGTAACAGTAGATGGTGCTGTTTCTAAAACATCAGAATCAGTAAACCGATAGACAGTACCTTCATCTTTTACAGCAAAATATACATAACCATCGGGTCCAACTTCTACATCTTCTATACCATTAAATTCAGTAGCATTAGCACCTGCTGCACCACTTTGTACTAAAGTACTATTTTGTTCAGCTTGATTTGAGTTAGTTAATGGTACCCATGCTCCAGCACCATTTTTAAGGCCTTTAAATACATAAAGACTCCCGCTGCTTAAATCTTCAGCAGTACCTGCGACAAACTTATACAAGTAGCCTGGATTTGAATCGGCACCTTGATAGACCGTACGATTATTAGAGTGTATTGTTACATTTTCATGAGCAAAGTTGCCCATTGTATAATGCTTACTTAGTACTGTTTTGGTAGCTGGATCAATTTCTATGTTCCATCCAAGATCATTATAACCGTCAAAAGGAGGAAACGTATCAGGAATAGTACCTTCTTCACAAGTTATAACGGTTCCCCATGATGTTACAGTACCAGAACAATTAGCTGCTGTACCGCCAACATCAGTAAAATCAAGATCTTCAGAACTTGTTGTTTCCCATAATCCAGTTGTACCATTATAATTAATATCTAAAACCATAACGCCGCCACCACCGCCTGTAAACTGACTTCCTTCGGAGTTAACACTTAAATAACCAAGGGTACTGCTACCAGCGTCTGGCACATACGCTGTAAAATCTGGCTTGGGTTTAAATGTTCCTCCTTGAGTCAATGGATCGCCAACTTCAGCAATTTTCTGGAAAGCATGACTAGATGCCATAATAAATTGATCACTCTGTGCACCTGGAGTTACCGAAGTGAAGTCAGCAATATTTTGAGATTGAACAGAAATGAAAAAGGTTAAGATACAAGGCAGCATAGTAATTTTTAATAGTTTCATAATTTCTACTGTTAAAATTAATAGTGAAAACGTAGTCTTAAAAAATGATATTATTCTAAAAGTACTGAATTCAATTCAATAAAAATCATTTTAAGTTTTTGATTTTTAGATGTTTGTAGCTATTCAGCCACCTTTGTATGCAGTTTCAAAAGCTTTTCATACATCGTTTAGGTTTTCAGAAAGAGCATTTGTTAGACTAGAAAAGTCCCAATCAAGTTTAACATCACCCTTTTAACTTGTCCTGTGCTTTTTTAAGGTTTTCTTTATAAAGCATTAAGGACCTATGTGTCACTTTTTCACCTAACGCTACTGCTTTTTTATAGCAGACTACCGTATTTATGTAATTTTCATAAGTTGAATATGCTTCTCCTAAACTATCCCAAGCGTTTGAAGAATTTGGAAATTTCAAAGTACTCTCTTTAAAGAACTCTAAAGCATAATTTGGACTATCAGAATATAGAAAGTCATATCCGAATTCGTTAAGTGTTCTTTCATCTGGATTATAAGAATTAAAAAATACTGTTTTTAAGACTATCTGCTACTTCTAAAGCCATGAAGGCCAAAGAGGTTTCGGAGGAGAAAGCAGCCTAACTACTGGTTTACATGCCAAGGTATGCAGGCAGGCATTTATTCATGACTAGTTATTTATGAATAAGGGATACATACATCTCTTCCGAAGAGCCGGAATAGATGTCTCCTCACTTGTTCCTGCGCTGCTCATAAAGCGTTATAGAATAAATAAAATGTTAAATAAATAATAAAATAGGAACTTATAATACTTAGAACTGCAACAATATAATTTTTCCTTGGTCTATAGAGTAATGACAACAATCAAAGTAAACCAAACCAATGTTTCATCTGTCAATTCTTATTATAATCAAAGCGATCAAAGCCTTCGGAATTTTCTCTGTGGTTCATGACGTTTACTTTAGCTTGTTCAGTACAATGGGGATTGATCTTAACCTCTTATTTTATACTTTGGCGATTGAAACCCTTTTTTTCTATCTGAAATTCACTCCTATAAACATTCCAATATGGCTTGAAGCCATGGAAGATTTTATTTAAGATCAATTTTTTTGTAAATTTTGGGATATGCCTTTAATTTTGAAAAGTCGCTTTGGTGAATAAAACTTTTTCAAGATCATTGAGCAGGCAAGCATTCAACGCATATTAAGTATGTTGCTGGAGATATTTGGAGGGACGCACCCCGTATTTATTCAAAAAGCATCTAGAAAAGTAGGTTGGGCTGCTAAAGCCCGTTTTATCCGCTATTTGAGCAATGCTGCCACTGTGATCATGCAATAACACCAAGGCTCGATGTAATCTAAATTCTTTAAGGAAGTTGTTTGGTGATTTTCCAGTCAGATTGATGAGTCTCCTATACAATTGCGAATAACTATATCCTAAGGCTTTACTGAAAGACGTCACATTGAAGTCAGACTTAAACCAGTTTGATTCTACATAATTCATGACATCAGACAGCACTTTTTCTTCTTCAGGGGTTAAGGCCCGAATCAATGCGTTGTCAATCTCAGCCTTCTCGTTCGCTTTGCTATACAAGCTCTTGACTTCGGCCGAAATAACCAACTGGTCCTTGACGATCTCACACATTCTGGTGGCTAAGGTAATTGCCTCTTCGTTCAAATGTCTTGAAGCGGTTAGGGCGATCTTTAAACGTCGGCTAAAGGATGTATGCTTAGGCGTTACATATTTGAACTTATATTGGATTTTCAAAGCACATTGGACGGCGTCGGTAACCGAGAGGTAGGACACCAGATAGTTATTATTGTCTTTCTTTTCAATGGTCCCATTGAATTTCTTTAGGGTCTTTGAAACACTGAAATGAAACTTCTGGGTGAAGATTGTATACTGAGAGGCTTCCACCCTGGAAAGGAAATCACTAATCTCGATCACCATAATAACCATACCGCGCTACTTTATAACAAGTTAGTGAATTATTAGCAGTATCTCGATCCGTAGTCATATAAATTATGGTGGACGGGTTCGATTACATAGGGGTCAAATACAGCTTTGTTTCTTACACTTTTAAAATTAATAGGGTCAATAACGAGATATTTAGTATTTTACTGAATGGTATGTCAATGATACCAACAACGCATGGAAAACCAACCTAAAACCATAAAAAAGTTTGACACCTTTGGGGGTGTATTTACACCGACCTTATTGACTATTCTGGGTGTCATCATGTACTTGCGTCTAGGTTGGGTCGTCGGGAATGCGGGTTTGTTAGGCGCATGGCTTATTATTCTTATTTCATTTTTGATCACGCTTTGTACCGCATTATCCATGTCCGCCATCACCACGAATATTCGCATTGGCGCTGGTGGTGCGTATGCTATTGTGTCGCAAGCTTTGGGTCTGGAGGTTGGCGGTAGCTTGGGTATACCAAGGTACATTTCACAAGGCCTAGCCGTCACCATGTACATCTTTGGTTTTAGAGAAGGTTGGTTGGGAATTTTTCCAGAACATAATGCCTTTCTGGTCGATGTAATCGTTTTCGCCTCGCTTTTTACCATTGCCTATATCAGTGCTAGTCTGGCTATTAAGACACAGTTTATTATTTTGGGTGTCATCGTACTCTCATTGATTTCTATTGTTATTGCTGCCTACAATGGCTCTATGGAGCTGCCTTTAAGTGATTCCTTAAGTTGGGGGTCCTTCAAAGGTTCGTTAGAAAATGGATTTACCGGAAGTGATTTTTGGATCGTATTTGCGGTCTTTTTTCCTGCCGCGACTGGTATTATGGCTGGAGCGAATATGTCTGGAGAACTCAAAGATCCTAAACGGAGCATACCTACTGGAACCCTTTGGGCCATTGGCCTTAGTTTTGTTATTTATATGCTCCTCGCCTTTTGGATATCACGAAGTGCTACTGAAGAAGAGCTTCTCAATAATTACTATATCATGGTCGATAAGGCCTACTTCGGGCCACTTATTATCGCTGGTATTTTAGGGGCTACATTTTCTTCCGCACTAGCCTCAATCGTTGGTTCATCGCGTATATTATACGCCATGGGCGAACATAAGGTACTTCCCTATTCCAATATATTGGCTGGCACAAGTAGTAATGGACAACCACGGAATGCCATGATAGTGACTGGCATATTGATCTTCTTTACTTTATTGCTGCGAAATCTTAATGCGGTAGCACCTTTGGTAACCCTATTTTTTCTTATCACCTATGCGATGATCAATATCGTGGTGATCATCGAACAACGCCTGGGTCTCATTAGTTATCGTCCTGTTTTCAAGATTCATAAATGGGTGCCTTGGTTTGGTCTGATTTCGTCCATTTTTGCAATGTTCATAATCAATCCGACTGTGAGCTTAATTTCTATTGCCATAGTGCTGATGGTGTATTGGTATTTATCACGTCAGAATCTGGAAACCCCTTTTGAAGATGTGCGTTCAGGACTTTTTGTATCGTTTGCGGAATGGGCAGCTAAACATACTTGGGGCATGAAAAAAATGCAACAGCGTGCTTGGAAAGCCAATCTTATGGTGCCTGTGCGCGATGTAAACGGATTAAGAGGCACGTTTGAATTTTTGCGGAATATTGCAAAACCCAAAGGGTCTATCAAGCTATTAGGTATTGAGCCTTTTACAGAACATAGCAAATTGGCGGAGCAATTGGAAGATATTTCAGCGTCTTTTAGAACTAAAGGTGTGTTTTCATCATCTACAGTGATCCACACCGATCAATTTGCCAATGGCATTAACTACGGAAGTCAAGCGTTACAAGGCGCCTTCTTTAGACCGAATATTATGTTCTTGAATTTGCAAGATCATGATGATTACGACATCGAGCTAAAACCAGTAATGAAAGAGTCTATGCGCTTGGAAATTGGCATTCTGCTTTTTAACCTTCATACCACAACATTATTAGGACAGCGTAACGCCATCAATGTTTGGGTAAGTGACCGTAAAGGAGATTGGGAATTGGGAGGTTTGGATATTGGCAATTTAGACCTTTCCATTTTAGTGGCTTATAAACTAAAAATGAACTGGGATGCGCGCATACGATTAATAACGGTCGTGCATGACCCAGGAGAAGAGGTCAACGCTAGAGAATTTTTAAGATCCTTAACGCATCTGGCACGTTTACCACAAACCTTAACCGACGTTTACGTAGGTACTTTTATTGATATTGTTACAAAGGCACCTGCAGCAGATCTAAATATATTCGGTATGCAAGACGCTTTGCCATACGATTTTATTAAGGACATGTCTAAAAAAACCAATAGCAGTTGTTTATTTGTTCGTGACTCAGGACATGAGAGTATTCTGGCTTGACAACTTGCAATTGATGTCCACACCACTTAGAAATCAACGACAACACCAATACCCGGAATTATTTGACCACTATCTTGTGGAATCTCAACCAAACTTCTTGGATCAATTACCATCCCCGTAGCGTTTCTATTGAGTCCATAATCAGGTGGACTTGGATTATCTTGTCCTAAAATATTCTGAGCTTCAATAAATAAACTAAA
>RCND010000829.1_pt1 | contig 17729 bp, 8 predicted proteins | sample 2041351 | NCBI WGS metagenome assembly RCND01 (sample SAMN09708230, study PRJNA481090) | Marine sediment metagenome, whole genome shotgun sequencing project. | biome: marine sediment; feature: ocean; material: sediment; isolation source: Sewage treatment plant 12B marine sediment (STP12B) ... | reverse complement strand
CTTGTTTCATGAAACTTGCAAAAATGGATTTTCCAACGGGCAAGATCCCACGACTATAGTCAATTCTTTTTTCAAGAAATATCAGGCAAGGCGTTCAGAGGCGAGCCAAATAAAGTTGTTATTTCAATTTATTCAATATATCGAACGTCAGGTGGTATTATTCGATGCTATTGAGGACGCAGCATTCCCTATAGTGAACAATATGGATGGAATTGGAACTTTGAGGAGTTTGAAAGAATCGGCTACCCTAAACAATAAAATACCCGATTTGCAAGCCAATCTTGAAGAATTCAAGGTACGCATTGTATTAACAGCTCACCCAACACAGTTCTATCCCGGTGCAGTTTTAGGAATTATTACAGATTTAACCGAGGCAATAGAAAAAGACGATTTGCCTTCAATTACAAATCTACTTGCTCAATTGGGAAAAACCCCTTTTTTTAAACATACAAAGCCAACGCCTTACGACGAAGCTGTTAGTTTAATTTGGTATTTGGAGAATGTTTTTTATAAATCCTTCGGAAGTATTTACGATTACATTCAGCAAAATATATTTGGAGACAAGCCGATTGACAACGACATATTAAATATTGGTTTTTGGCCAGGAGGTGATCGCGATGGAAATCCTTTTGTGACTCCCGAAATTACTCTGAAAGTAGCCAGCAGACTTAAAGAAACGGTTATAAAAAATTATTACCGTGACGTACGAGCACTAAAGCGCAAACTTTCCTTCGATGGTATTGAAGAAAGGGTGGATATTCTTGAGAAAAAGTTGTACGCAAGCGTTCTCAATCATAATGCAATCGACGCTATCAGTTTGCATACTTTTGTTTCCGAGTTGAAAGCGATTAAAGAAATTATTATTAAAGACCATCAATCACTTTATGTTTCGGAAATCACAAGTTTGATTAATAAGGTGCATCTTTTCGGTTTTCATTTTGCAATTTTAGATATCAGACAAGACAGCCGTGTTCACAATGATGTCTTCACAAATATGGTGGAAGGTCTTGTTGAATCGGGAAATAAAATATTTCCTTCACAGTTTCTAAGCCTTCCCGAAAAAGAGCAATTGGTTATTTTATCGGAAGTTGAAGGTGTTATCGACCTTTCGGTTTTTACGGATTCTGACGTTTTAAGTACTTTAAATACCATAAAAGCAATAAAGACAATCCAGAATGCAAATGGGGAACGGGCGGCGAATCGCTATATCATAAGTAACAATCAAACTGCGCTAAATGTGATGCAATTATTTGCTATGCTTAAATTGGTGGCTTTTCAAGATAAATTAACTATTGATATCGGCCCTTTATTTGAGACGATTACCGATTTAGAAAATGCACCACAGGTGATGGAAGAGTTGTACAACATACCAGCATATAGGAGGCATTTAGAAGAAAGAGGGAACAGACAAACCATAATGCTTGGGTTTAGTGATGGTACGAAAGACGGGGGATATTTAATGGCGAATTGGGCGATTTTTAAGGCAAAAGAACGGCTTACAGAGATTTCGAGAAAGTATAATGTTACAGCGATTTTCTTCGATGGACGTGGCGGGCCACCAGCCAGAGGTGGTGGGAAAACGCATCAATTTTATGCCTCACTCGGACCTACAATTGAAGATAAAGAGGTGCAACTAACTATTCAAGGACAAACCATAAGTTCAAACTTTGGGACATTGGATTCGTCTCAATATAATTTAGAGCAGCTTATAAGTTCAGGTATTTACAATCATCTAAATGACAACAATTTAAGTCATTCAAAAGAAAGTATTGAGATAATGGATAAGCTTGCTGAAATAAGCTATGAAACGTATTCTCAATTTAAAAGTCACCCAATGTTCTTGCCTTATTTAGAGCGAATGAGTACTTTAAAATACTATGCAAAAACTAATATTGGAAGTCGGCCGTCTAAGCGGGGTAAGTCAAATGAATTGGTTTTTAGTGATTTGAGAGCAATCCCATTTGTAGGTTCTTGGAGTCAATTGAAGCAGAATGTACCAGGGTTTTTTGGAGTTGGATCTGCATTAAAGTACTATGAGGATAGCGGTGAATTTGATAAAGTTAAAGCCCTTTATAGCGAATCTAGTTTCTTTAAAACCTTGATAGAGAATAGTATGATGTCTTTGTCAAAATCCTTTTTTGACCTTACAAAATATATGTCTCAAGACGAAGAGTTTGGTGGTTTTTGGAACATTATTTATGCCGAGTATGAAACTTCGAAACGTCTAATATTGAAGCTCACTGGTTATAAGACGTTAATGGAAAACGAACCATCTGGAAAGGCCTCAATTATTATGAGGGAATCTATTGTTTTGCCTTTGCTGACTATTCAACAATATGCATTAAAAAAGATACAGGAGTTGGAGAAAGCTGAAGTTAGAGATGTGGCGCAGATTAAGGTTTTTGAAAAAATTGTAACACGCTCATTATTTGGAAATATTAATGCGAGTCGAAATTCAGCTTAGTTCTATAATAAATTTTACATTAAGCAAAAACCTCGAAGTGTTTAACTTCGAGGTTTTTAATAGATAGAACTCAGCGAGGCTTTGCCTCGTGCCCAGCGAACTGTTTCAAAAGTCCAAGAATCCAAGAATCCAAGAATCCAAGAATCCAAGAATCCAAGAATCCAAGAATCCAAGACCCAAGTTAAAGTCTTGTCTCTGATACTTCGATATCAATGCTCATTTAATCTAAAGTCTGGATATGCATCCATTCCGTGCTCAAAACCATCGAGACCTTCAAGTTCTTCTTTCTCTGAAACTCTGATGCCAACAGTTTTCTTCAGTGTAAACAATATTATAAAGGACGAAGCTATACATATCCCTGCATAGGCGGCAACCCCAATTAACTGGCTTAAAAATTGTGCGCCACCGGCTAGTTCTCCAAAAATACCAACAGCCAAAGTGCCCCAAATTCCACAAACCAGGTGAACAGCGATAGCACCTACCGGGTCATCTAATTTTAATCTGTCTATTAAAGAAACAGCAAACACGATGATTGCACCAGCAACGGCCCCGATTATTATAGCGTCTGTTGGGCTCATTTGATCTGCACCTGCCGTAATACCAACCAAACCACCAAGAATACCATTTAAGAACATAGTAAGGTCTAAGTTTTTGTATTTAAGGTAAGATACTAGAGAGGCAATTACACCACCAGCTGCGGCCGCTAGACAGGTTGTTACCAAGGTTAGTGACGTTAATCCCGGATCTGCAGATAGCACCGAACCCCCATTAAATCCAAACCACCCCAACCAAAGGATTAAAACTCCCGCAGTTGCTAAGGGAATATTGTGACCAGGAATGGCTTGTATTTTACCGTCTTTAAACTTGCCAATTCTTGAACCTAATAAACATACAGACACTAATGCTGCCCAACCCCCAACAGAATGTACCAATGTAGAGCCTGCGAAGTCGTAAAAAGGTGTTTCTAACTCTTGTAGAAAACCACCTCCCCATTTCCATGAGCCTGCTATCGGATAAATTAGACCTACATAGAGAACTACAAAAATCATAAAAGGGAAAATTTTAATTCGTTCTGCTACAGCTCCAGAGACTATTGTTGCGGCAGTCGCTGCAAACATTCCCTGAAAAAGGAAATCGGTCCAATAGGTGTATCCCTCATTATAAGTTAGATCTAAGGCACCTTCGGCAGTCAATGGTGAATCTAAACCAAATCCTGCAAAGCCTAGAAATCCGTTAAATTCCCCAGGATACATTAAGTTAAATCCTACTAAGGCATATAATAGTAGACCAATCGTGATAATGAATAAATTTTTAAATAAAATGTTTATTGTATTCTTTTGTCTCGTTAATCCGATTTCTAAAAATGCAAATCCTAAGTGCATAAAGAAAACAAGCGCTGTACAGATCATCATCCATACATTATTTATAGTTAATAATTCCATAGTTATAAATGTTTAGATGATTATTTTAAAGTGTTTCCGCCTCTTTCTCCTGTTCTTATTCTGTAGCATTCCTTTATGTCGGAAACGAATATTTTTCCGTCTCCAACTTCACCTGTTGCTGCCGCGTCTAGAATTGCTTTAATGGTAGCAGCTTCAAATTCGTCATTGATGACAATGGAAAGATATCTACGCTGAATGTCGCTAGTGCTATACGAAACACCTCGATAGACATGGCCCTCTTTTTCATTTCCCAGTCCGGTTACATCCCAATAGGAGAAGAAATTTATACCTACATCGTGCAGCGCGTTGCGAACTGCACTGTATTTTGATTTTCTGATTATTGCTTCAATTTTTTTCATGATTTATAGATTAAATTTTAATATGCATTTTGTTTTAAGTTAGTTTTGACAAGCTTTCAATATTCTACCTACTACCTTGATATTATCGGGTGTTCTTTTATTTGAATTCATAAATTGCAGCTACTAGAAAAGAAGACAAAGACTTCGTAGGTTCCAGATCATCATCCACGAACGATTCTTCGCTAGTGCTGTCTATGCGTAGTTCTGGTTTAATTGTAAAACCTCCTACCGAATAGCTTCCTGTTAGAGTAGCCGCAAATACTGTTGCGTCGCCTTTAGGGTCGTAAGCTCCAATAGCACCTACGCCACCATCTGTTTCTGCAAAATATTCTCCCCTTGCGCCAAGTGTAAAGGCGTCCGAGAATTTATATTGTGGGTATAAGGCAACGCCATAAAAGGCTGCGTCATTGGTGTCATTATAAGTTGCGTTAAGACCTAAAAAGAAAGAGTCAGTTAAATCAAGTCCGCCGGTAAAATCAACTTGAAATGTTGCAATGCCATCTAATTGATCGCCATAAAGGACATTTAAGAACTGTCCCTTATATCCCACTTGTCCTCCAAAAGTATAGCTGTCGTCTATATTGATTGTAGTGTAATCGGTAGCATTCATAATCGCAAGCATTAATGAAATTTCTCCCAATGCGATATCGGCTTTTAATCCCGTATGTGAGAAAGGACCATAGGAGAACATATAAGAAGTGCTATAGTTAAAATTTCCAACAGGAGAAATAACTTCATATCCTAGATAGGTGTTGAAATTTCCAATTGTAAGTTTTACCTTTTCGCTAACATTCCAGTACATGTAAAGCTGATTTACAATACTGCTAGAACCAACAGATAGAAATACAGCATCTTCAGCACGAGGTCCAAACCCTAAATCGGCTACGAATCCAACTTTCTCTCCTTCATAGCTCACTGTTAAGTTGGCCATTCCAAGACCGAACCCATTTCTATTGGCAAAAGCTGTTCTTGGAGTTATAAAATAAGGGTCTCCATTTTCGTCTTCTAGAGACTTTGATGGAGCGCCAATATTTCTTTTAAAATAAGTGTCAACGCTTCCGCTAAAGGAGAACTTTTTTTTGCTTTCTTCTTCCTCCTGAGAAAACACAATTGAGGAATAAATTAGTGTTAAAACTAATAGTGTAGTTTTATTCATTATTTTTATTATTTTGGGGGTTAATGAAGCTACTAAACTATATTATTTAATATTAACCCCATAAAAATGAGGGTTAAAAATATAAATTATATCATTTTTATAATTATAGCCCTATAAATTTAGGGGGTATATAAAATAAACTAAATATTTTGTTTTTTCTACAAAATATTTTTTGATGATATTTTATTTATTGTCAGATTTTACTGAATTTAATTCAACGATAATTCCATTTTGCCTCATTTAAATCAAAGAAAATTCGAATCAGACATTTTTTAATTTGCTATTATCATAAAATATTAGGGATGAAATTGAGATTTTCATTTTTTTAATACCCTCCAATTTTCATATTCGGAAAAGTGAAGTACACATTATGATATGTGAATTCTATGTTGTTATATTGTCTAAAATATACTATCAATTTATACTTAAAGTTTGATGATTATGTTGAAGAAACAGGGGATGTATTTGCCAGAATTTGAACACGATAATTGTGGTGCAGGATTTATTTGCAGTTTAAAAGGAATCAAGTCAAATAATATAATTCACAAGGCACTTCAGATTTTAGAAAAATTGGAGCACAGAGGAGCAGTAAATGCCGATGGAAAAACTGGGGATGGAGCGGGAATTTTAATTGATATTCCGCATGACTTTTTTGTAAAAAACTGTGAGTTCAATTTACCAAAAGAAGGAGAATATGCAGTTAGTAATGTCTTTTTACCTAAAAGGGAGAATCAAAGGAAATACTGTATAGATATATTCGAAAAACATATTACGGAACAAGGCCTGGAAGTAATTGGTTGGAGGGATGTACCTGTGGATGAGTCAGTCCTTGGAGAAATCGCTGCGGTTACTCAACCATTTATTAAACAAATATTTATTGGTAAATTGGATAAGGCACAGGATGATTTTCAGTTTAACATAAAACTCTTTATTGCCAGAAAGAAAACGGAACACGAAATCAATAAATCTAAAATTTCTGAATTGGCATTCTTTTATTTGCCGAGTCTTTCAACCAAAATCATCATTTATAAAGGTTTACTTATACCTGAAGATATAAAGTTGTTCTATAAAGATCTAACCGACCCTTTATTTATAACAAGATTGGCCCTAGTGCATCAACGTTTTTCTACAAATACTTTCCCAACCTGGGATTTGGCACAGCCATTCCGTTATATGTGCCACAATGGCGAGATAAATACACTGCGTGGAAATGTATCAAGAACATTATCCCGACAGGAGCTTATGCAAAGTGATTGGTTCAATGATGAAATTAAGAATATTTTCCCGATTATATTACCCGGAAAATCAGATTCGGCCCAAATGGATATGTTGGTGGAGCTACTATTGATGACAGGACGTTCTCTCCCCGAAGTAATGATGATACTTGTCCCTGAAGCTTGGGAGAAAAACCCCTATATGTCTGAAGCAAAAAAAGCATTTTACGAATATAATTCCTGCATCATGGAGCCCTGGGACGGTCCGGCTTCTATTCCTTTTACTGACGGAAACTATATTGGAGCCGTACTCGATAGAAATGGCTTGAGACCTTCTCGCTATACGGTCACCAAAGATGGTTTTGTAATTATGTCTTCTGAAACCGGTGTTATTGAAATTGATCCTAAAAATGTAGCAAGTCACGGTCGATTGGAACCTGGTAAAATGTTTTTGGTAGACATGAACCAAGGCCGAATCATCAACGATGAGGAAATAAAAGACGAAATAGTTTCTAGGCATCCATATAAAAAATGGTTGAATAAAAATTTAGTGCATTTGGCAGATATTCCTCCAAAAAAAGGACCTATTAAGCATAAAGAAGATCCGTTAGAAAAGCGACAGATCGTTTTTGGTTATACGGAAGAAGACTTAGGTATTATTATCCAACCTATGTCGCAGTTAGCGAAAGAACCAATTGGCTCCATGGGCAATGACACTCCCATTGCTGTACTTTCTGAAAAACCACAACTGATATATAACTACTTCAAACAGTTATTCGCACAGGTTACCAATCCTCCTTTAGATGGGATTCGAGAAGAATTGATTACAGATATTAGTTTGACACTTGGCAGCGACACAAATATTTTCAAAATCAATGAAGACCAGTGCAGGAAACTGAAGATTCAAAATCCTGTAATCTCGAAACACGATTTAGATAAGATTAAAAATTACACTCAGAATCCAGATTTTGTGGTGACCACGATACCTATTTTGTATGAAGTAGATAAAGGGTTAAATGAACTGGAACGTTCACTTATTAATCTTGTAAAGCAAGCCTCCAAGGTCATAGACGAAGGTGGGAATATCATCATTCTTTCTGATAGAGGAGTTAATAAGAAAATGGCACCTATTCCAGCATTGTTAGCGTGCTCCTATGTAAATCACGAACTGTATAAAATCGGGAAACGTGCAAAAGCTAGCCTCATTATCGAATCGGCCGAGCCTCGAGAAGTGCATCATTTTGCCTTGCTGTTCGGATTTGGAGCAAGTGCTGTCAACCCATACATCGTAAACGAAATTGTTTCTAAACAAGTCAAAGAAAAAGAAATTCAAGGGATCGACTATTTAGAAGCCATAAACAATTACAACAAGGCTGTTGGATTGGGAATTCTTAAAGTGATGAATAAAATTGGAATTTCAACGCTTAACTCATACCGAGGATCACAACTTTTTGAATGTATAGGTTTAAATACCAAAGTGGTCAACGACTATTTTCCAAATACGGTAACAAGAATCCAAGGAATTGGTCTTAGGGAAATTGAAGGGGAAATTTGTAAGCGACATAGGAAAGCATATCATACAAACACAATAGATGCCAATTTAAATTTGGATTTTGGTGGGCAATATAAATGGAGACGAAGCGGGGAAAAGCATGCTTTTAATCCTCTTACAGTTGCCAAACTACAGGAATCCGTAAGAAGTAATAAACACAGCACCTTCAAAGAATACTCAGATTTGGTAAATGAGCAAACTAAGAGACTTATGACGATTCGTGGTTTGTTTGAGTTTACTAATTATGATCCCATTCCGTTGGAGGAGGTTGAACCATGGACTAAAATTGTAAAAAGGTTTAAAACTGGAGCAATGTCTTATGGTTCTATTAGTAAAGAAGCACATGAAAATTTGGCGATTGCTATGAATCGAATTGGAGGCAAAAGTAATTCAGGTGAGGGAGGAGAAGACGAGGATCGTTTTTACAAGGACTCAAACGGCGATTGGAAAAATTCTGCTATTAAGCAAGTAGCATCTGGTCGTTTTGGGGTTACTTCAAATTACCTTACAAACGCGGCAGAAATCCAAATTAAAATGGCCCAAGGTGCAAAACCTGGAGAAGGAGGGCAGCTACCCGGACCAAAAGTAAATCCAGATATTGCAAAAACAAGAAATTCGACTCCCTATGTGGGACTTATTTCACCACCGCCACATCACGATATTTACTCTATTGAAGATCTGTCACAACTTATTTACGATTTAAAATCTGCTAACCGCGATGCCAGAATCAATGTAAAACTGGTTTCTGAAGTAGGGGTAGGCACGGTAGCCGCTGGAGTTGCTAAGGCAAAGGGAGATGTAATCTTAATCTCCGGCCATGACGGCGGAACAGGGGCCACTCCATTAACTTCCATGAAACATGCAGGATTACCCTGGGAGTTAGGACTAGCCGAAGCGCAACAAACCTTAGTCATGAATAACTTAAGAAATCGTGTAGTTTTGGAATGTGATGGGCAATTAAAAACAGGTCGAGATGTCGCCGTTGCTTGTCTATTGGGTGCTGAAGAGTTTGGCTTTGCTACCGCACCTTTAGTAGCCTCTGGCTGCGTGATGATGCGTGTGTGTCATTTAAACACTTGCCCCGTTGGGATTGCAACTCAAAATCCAGAGTTGCGTAAGAAATTTAAAGGGAAACCAGAACATGTAGTGAACTTTATGTACTTCGTGGCGCAGGAATTACGAGAAATTATGGCTCAACTAGGATTCCGAACTGTAGACGAGATGGTGGGGCAGGTTCAAAAACTAAATCGCAATAAAACAATCGATTTTTACAAGTCCAATGGGTTAGATTTATCACCAATATTGCATCAGGTAAGTACACCTGAAGGAACGAAAGTTCACAATACTGAAGCGCAAGATCACGATTTGGAAAAAGCCTTGGATTTTAAGATTATTAGAAAAGCACATCCGGCTTTATTTCGAAAAGAAAAAACAGTCTTAGAATCAAAAATTACGAATAGAGATAGAGCCTTCGGGGCAATTTTAAGTAATGAGATTTCTAAAATCTACGGAGCGCAGGGACTTCCGGAAAATACACTGAAAATTAATTTTACAGGCTCCGCAGGTCAAAGCTTTGGTGCCTTTGCAACAAAGGGTCTTACGCTAATTATTAATGGCAATGCAAATGATTACCTCGGCAAAGGATTGTCTGGTGCTAAGTTGGTTGTGAAAGTTCCTGATACTTCAACACTTGTCCCGGAAAAAAACGTGATCATTGGGAATGTTGCGTTATACGGTGCTACATCCGGGGAAGTTTATATTAACGGAAAAGCGGGAGAACGTTTTTGTGTACGGAATTCTGGTGCTGTCGCGGTTGTTGAGGGAATTGGAGATCACGGTTGTGAGTACATGACAGGTGGTACTGCAGTAATTCTGGGCGAAGTTGGAAGAAACTTTGGAGCCGGTATGAGTGGGGGTATCGCATATATATACGATGCGAACGATACCTTTAATATGAATTGTAACAAAGAAGGATTGAATTTAGAACCTGTAGATTTATCTGAGGATATTTCAGAATTAAAAAGTCTAATTGAAAATCATTACAATAATACATTAAGTCCTTTAGCACAGCGAATTCTGGAAAACTGGCAGACTCAATTACCGAAGTTTATAAAAGTACTCCCAGAAGAATATAAGCAGGCACTAATTAGATTGGAAAATGAAAACCTTGTAGAATTATAATATTATGGGAAAAACGACAGGATTTTTAGAATACCCGCGTGTTGATGAAGACAATAAAAAAGTTGAAGACCGCCTTAAAGATTACAAAGAATTTACGGTACCCTTAAAGGAAAAAAAGTTAAAGGAGCAAGGTGCACGCTGTATGGATTGCGGTATTCCGTTTTGTCATAGTGGTTGTCCGCTCGGTAATTTTATCCCCGATTTCAATGATAAGGTCTATAAAGGAAGATGGAAAGAAGCCGCCCAGATTTTACATGCCACCAATAATTTTCCAGAATTTACTGGTCGATTATGTCCTGCACCTTGTGAAGAAGCTTGTGTCTTAGGGATAAATGAAGATCCGGTAACCATAGAAAATATCGAAAAAAATATAGTAGAGATAGCATTTAAAGAAGGCTGGGTAATTGCAAATCCGCCTAAAAATAGAACGACTAAGCAAATTGCTATTATCGGCTCAGGACCTGCCGGTTTAGCAGCAGCGCAGCAGTTAAATAGAGCAGGTCATGTGGTCACAGTCTTTGAACGCGATGCTAAGGTTGGAGGTTTATTGCGCTATGGGATTCCAGACTTTAAATTAGAAAAGACAATTATCGATAGACGCGTTGCAATATTAGAAGCAGAAGGTATCCAATTCAGAACGAATGCTCATGTTGGCGTAAATGTTAGTATTGAAACAATTAAAGCCGATTTTGATGCTGTATTATTGTCAGGAGGAGCTACCGAAAGAAGAGGTATTCCAATTAAGGGAAATCATTTAATAGGAGTTTATCAAGCCATGGATTTCTTGAAATTGAATAATCAATATGTAGACGGATTGTTAAACATTGAAGGTATTCTTTCGGCAAAGGATAAAAATGTAATTGTGATTGGTGGTGGGGATACTGGTTCAGATTGTATTGGAACTAGTAATCGACATGGGGCAAAATCAGTAACCAATTTTGAAATTTTAAATAAACCTTCGGAAGGGCGTCCTGCCAATCAACCTTGGCCATATTGGCCAATGAGATTAAAAACAACTTCTTCTCATAAAGAAGGTGTAGAACGTTATTTCAGTGTTTCCACAAAAGAGTTTCTTGGCGACAAAAATGGAAATCTAATTGGTTTGAAAACAGTTGATGTAGAATGGATTTTCAAAGAAGGTGAACGTCCACAATTAAAGGAGGTTCCGAATACAGAGAAACAGTGGGATTGTGATCTGGTTCTATTGGCCTTGGGCTTTGTGGGAGCAGAAAAAACACTTGCTGAACAATTTGGTTTAGAAATGGATATTAGAACTAATATAAAGGCGACTACCAAGGACTATGCAACCAATGTTTCAGGAATTTTCACAGCGGGAGACATGCGCCGCGGACAATCATTGATCGTTTGGGCGATTTCTGAAGGACGTCAGGCTGCTCATCACATCGATGCGTATCTAATGGGGAAATCGAATCTACCCTTGAAAGACAACAACGATCTGCCGAGAGTTTAAAAATAATTGCATTCTAATATGAGGTAATATCAGATTGGAAACTTGCTTAATCTTTGTAATTGACTAATAATGGATACCATTTATTTACTTTTCACATTATTTTCATAAGTTTTGGTATCGTGGGCATCGGATAATAATATGTGTTAATAAATTGAAAAACAATGCTTTAAAACCTATTTGTCTCGCTTGGATTTATTCCGAAATGTTTAATCTTAAAATTATAAATGTACAGTTTGATTAATTTCGACTCCAGTTCTTCAGAAAATTAGAATTCCGAAGAATAAGATGATAGAAATTGAATGAAAGAATTAAATAAATACAGCAAAACTGTAACTCAAGATCCGACTCAACCTGCCGCTCAGGCGATGCTGCATGCGATTGGATTAACTACCGAAGATTTCTTTAAACCCATGATTGGAATAGCCAGTACCGGTTATGAAGGGAATCCTTGCAATATGCATCTCAACGATTTGGCAAAGTTAGTGAAGAAGGGCACCAAGAATGAGGATGTAATTGGCCTGATTTTCAATACGATTGGTGTTAGTGATGGTATCTCTATGGGAACTCCAGGGATGCGTTATTCACTTCCATCTCGTGATTTAATCGCCGATTCTATGGAAACGGTGGTGCAGGCAATGAGTTATGATGGTTTGATTACGGTTGTAGGTTGTGATAAAAATATGCCCGGTGCCTTAATGGCCATGATACGTTTAGATCGCCCATCTATTCTAGTATATGGAGGTACTATTGATTCCGGATGTCACAATGGAGAAAAATTAGATGTTGTTTCTGCCTTTGAAGCTTGGGGATCCAAAGTGGCTGGAACTATGACAGAAGTTGAATATCAGAATATCGTTGAAAAAGCCTGTCCGGGAGCTGGTGCCTGTGGTGGTATGTACACAGCAAATACAATGGCTTCGGCAATTGAAGCACTAGGTATGACGCTACCGTTTAACGCGTCGAACCCTGCTTTGAGTGATGCTAAGAAAGAGGAGTCGGTAAAGGCGGGTGAGGCCATTCGCCTATTGATTGAAAAAGATATTAAACCTTCAGATATTATTACCCGTAAATCCATGGAGAATGCTATTCGATTAGTAACGATTCTTGGAGGCTCTACCAATGCCGTTTTACATTTCTTGGCAATCGCCAGAGCGGCGAATATTGAATTTACCTTGAAGGACTTTCAGAATATAAGTGACAACACTCCTTTCTTAGCCGATTTAAAACCTAGTGGTAAATACCTAATGGAAGATGTACATGCAGTTGGTGGTATACCAGCCGTTTTAAAATATTTACTTCGGAAAGGTTTGCTGCACGGAGATTGTTTGACCGTTACCGGAAAAACAATAGCAGAGAATTTACTGGATGTTGCCGATCTAACTGAAGGGCAAGACGTCATAAAACCAATAGAAAATCCCATTAAGGCGACGGGGCATCTACGTATGCTCTATGGAAACCTAGCTTCGGAAGGAAGTGTTGCGAAAATTACTGGGAAAGAGGGATTAAGTTTTAGAGGCAAGGCAAAAGTGTTTGAAGGTGAGTACAAGGCAAATGATGGAATTCGTGATGGAAAAGTTGAGAAAGGTGATGTAGTAGTAATTCGTTATGAAGGTCCGAAAGGGGGACCAGGAATGCCCGAAATGTTAAAACCAACAGCAGCAATAATTGGGGCTGGACTTGGAAATGACGTTGCTTTAATTACAGATGGGAGATTTTCTGGGGGGACTCATGGCTTCGTAGTAGGCCATATAGCGCCAGAAGCGCAAGAGGGCGGCGCAATAGCCCTTATTAAAGATGGGGATTACATTGCCATCGACGCCGAAAGTAATTCAATTACACTTGAAGTCTCCGAAGAGGGACTTAAGGAAAGAAGAAAAAATTGGTCACCACCAAAACTGAAAGTTGAACGTGGTGTTTTATATAAATATGCAAGAACGGTCTCATCTGCGTCCAAAGGATGTGTGACAGACGAATTCTAATTCCCGCGAAAGCAGGAATCTTATTATCAGTAGTTAAGATTATGAAAGAAACACAAACAATTGAAAAACAACAGGAATCAATAGTATCGGCAACAGGAATTTCGGGTGCTGAAGCTGTTGTTAAATGTTTACTAGCGGAAGGCGTTGATGTCCTATACGGTTATCCTGGAGGGGCAATTATGCCAATCTACGATGAGCTATATAAATACAAAGATAAAATCCATCATGTGCTCACAAGACATGAACAAGGAGCAACACACTCGGCTCAGGGCTATGCGCGTATTTCAGGTAAGGTTGGAGTTGCTATGGCAACATCAGGTCCTGGCGCCACGAATTTAATTACAGGAATAGCTGATGCTCAAATTGATTCGACCCCGATGGTATGTATCACGGGACAAGTGGCTTCTCATCTGTTAGGTAGTGATGCTTTTCAGGAAACAGATATTGTTGGTATTTCAACCCCAGTCACAAAGTGGAATCATCAAATAACCAAAGCTTCTGAAATTCCCGAAGTAATGGCAAAGGCATTTTATATCGCAAAAAGCGGTCGCCCCGGTCCTGTATTGGTTGATATTACTAAAGATGCTCAAATGGAGCAATTTGATTTTGAGTATAAAAAATGTACTGGAATCAGAAGTTATAATCCGGAACCCGTTGTAGATGTAACCGCTATTAGCGAGGCAGCCGAGCTAATAAATTCAGCAAAAAAACCTTTGATTGTTTGGGGACAGGGTGTCATTTTAGGGCAGGCTGAAGAAGAATTTAAAGCAGTAATTGAAAAAGCCGGTATCCCTTCCGCCTGGACTATTTTAGGAGCTTCGGCTTTACCTACAAAGCATCCTCTAAACGTCGGAATGGTTGGAATGCACGGGAACTATGCACCTAATGTTTTAACCAACGAATGTGATCTATTGATTGCAATAGGAATGCGGTTTGATGACAGGGTTACTGGCAATTTAAAAAAATACGCCAAACAAGCTAAAGTAATTCATTTCGAAATTGACCCTTCAGAAATTGATAAAAATGTTAAAACAGATGTGGCAGTTCTGGGGAATTCTAAAGAAAGTTTAGCTTTATTATTGCCTCATTTAAATAAAAATAAGCATCCCGAATGGCATCAAAAATTTAAGGATTTGTATGCTATCGAATACGAAAAAGTTATAAAAAACGATCTTCATCCTACGAAAGAAGGACTTACAATGGGAGAAGTGTTAAATGAGATCAATCTTGTATCAAAGGGAGATGCTGCGATTGTTTCGGATGTGGGACAACACCAGATGATTGCTTGCCGATACAGCGAATTCAATAAAACTAAAAGTAATATAACTTCAGGTGGTTTAGGTACTATGGGCTTTGCATTGCCTGCAGCTATTGGAGCTAAAATGGCTGCGCCCGACCGGGATGTGATTGCGATTATTGGAGATGGTGGCTATCAAATGACCATTCAGGAATTGGGTACTATCTTTCAAACAAAGGTTCCGGTGAAAATTGTGGTTTTAAATAATGAGTTTTTGGGGATGGTACGCCAATGGCAAGAGCTGTTTTTTGATCGTCGATATGCTTCTACAGAACTTGTAAATCCGGATTTTGTAGCAATCGCAAAGGGCTATTATATCGATGCTAAAAAAGTGACTAAACGTTCTGAATTAAAAGATGCAGTTGCAGAAATGATGGCCTGCGAAGGGGCATATTTTCTGGAAGTATGCGTAGAAAAAGAAGGGAATGTTTTTCCAATGATACCAACAGGAGCATCGGTGTCCGATATGAGGTTGAGTTAGATTATTGAGAGGTGAGAAGTAAGAAGAAAGACCGCTTCGCTGAAAGAAGCATGAAAAAAGGCAATAGAAAAGAGATAATAGAATATAGAATGAAGAAAAATTTAATTTTTGAAACCTAAGAAGTCTTTCTTCTTGCTTCTTTCTTCTGAAAAAATAATTATGAGCGAACAAACAAATACAAACACATATACTGTTTCAGTTTATACTGAAAATAATATAGGCTTGCTGAATCGTATTTCGGCGATTTTTCAACGAAGACATTTCAATATTGAAAGTTTGAATACTTCAGTTTCAGAAATAGAAGGGGTTTCACGCTTTACTATTGTTGTAAACATGACGGAGGAGCAAATGAAAAAAATAATTGGTCAGATTGAAAAGCAGGTGGAAGTCATAAAGGCTTACTACCACAGGGATGAGGATACAATTTATCAAGAATCTTGCCTATTCAAAATCAAATCCGATTTATTATTTGAGGAGCGGCAAATTCAGAATATTATAAAGGAAAGCAACGCAAGAATAGTGACAGTTAATAAAGAATACTTTGTTTTGGAGAAGTCGGGAAGACGTCACGAAATAGAATTATTACATAGAGAGCTGAGCGTTTTTGGAATTTTACAATTCACACGCTCAGGAAGAATAGCGGTTACTAAAGAACCGATGGAAGTAACACAAAGATTAGCATCAATTAAACAATAATAAAAAAATGGCAAATTATTTTAACACCTTATCACTAAGGGAACAATTAGCACAATTGGCAAAATGTAGATTTATGAATGCTTCTGAATTTGAAGATGGTGTAAACGTATTGCTTGGAAAGAAAATCGTAATTATTGGTTGTGGGGCGCAAGGTCTAAATCAAGGTTTGAATATTCGTGATTCAGGCTTGGATGTAGCTTATACATTAAGAGAAGTAGCTATCAGGGAGAAGCGAGATTCTTATAAAAATGCCACACAAAACGAATTTAAAGTAGGAACCTATGAGGAGTTGATACCCACTGCGGATTTGGTTTTGAACTTAACGCCAGACAAGCAGCATACTCAGGTTGTAAATGCTGTCATGCCTTTAATGAAAAAAGGGGCAACTTTATCGTATTCTCACGGCTTTAATATTGTAGAAGAGGGAATGAAGGTTCGGGAAGACTTAACCGTAATTATGGTAGCGCCAAAATGTCCAGGAACGGAAGTTAGAGAAGAATATAAAAGAGGGTTCGGTGTACCAACACTTATAGCAGTGCATCCCGAGAACGATCCCGAAAATAAAGGATGGTCTCAAGCTAAGGCCTATGCTGTAGCCACGGGAGGGCATCGTGCTGGAGTTTTAGAGTCATCATTTATTGCTGAGGTGAAGAGTGATTTAATGGGTGAACAAACGATTTTATGTGGCGTTTTACAAACAGGGTCAATACTTTCTTTTGATAAGATGGTTGCTGAAGGAATTGATGCGAACTACGCGACAAAACTGATCCAATTTGGATGGGAAACCATTACTGAAGCTTTAAAGCAAGGGGGTATTACCAATATGATGGATAGGTTGTCAAATCCAGCTAAGGTTAAAGCTTTTGAACTTTCTGAAGAGTTGAAAGTAATTTTGAAGCCTTTATTTGAGAAGCACATGGACGACATTATTTCGGGTCATTTTTCTCAAACTATGATGACAGATTGGGCAAATGATGATAAAGATTTATTAAGATGGAGAGCGGAAACTGGGGAGACAGTTTTTGAGAAAACAGCCCTTACTTCAGATCATATTAGTGAGCAAGAGTATTTTGATCACGGTGTCCTATTGGTGGCCTTCGTGAAGTCTGGTGTTGAACTTGCATTTGAAACAATGGTGAGTGCAGGAATTGTTGAAGATTCGGCCTATTATGAATCTTTACATGAACTTCCGTTAATCGCGAATACTATAGCAAGAAAGAAACTTTATGAAATGAATCGTGTGATTTCGGATACAGCCGAATACGGATGTTATTTATTTGATCACGCCTGCAAACCGCTATTAGTTGATTTTATGAAATCGGTAGATACTAATATAATCGGATTGCCTTTTGCAAAATCGAATGCAGTGGATAATGTTGATTTAATCGAAGTAAATGAGGCCATTCGAAGTCATAAGATAGAGGATGTAGGCAAACG
>RCND010000828.1_pt1 | contig 17731 bp, 31 predicted proteins | sample 2041351 | NCBI WGS metagenome assembly RCND01 (sample SAMN09708230, study PRJNA481090) | Marine sediment metagenome, whole genome shotgun sequencing project. | biome: marine sediment; feature: ocean; material: sediment; isolation source: Sewage treatment plant 12B marine sediment (STP12B) ... | reverse complement strand
GTCGCGACCCAACAGAATGGCGGATTCGGCCAGAAGGTCATCGAAAGAAGTTTGCATCAACTTCTCCGATACGCCTACCGCATTACCCCACTCAGTAACCGTCAGTTGCTTCTGAGTCGCTGCGAGATTGCCCTCTACCATTGCTACGCTCTCGTCGAGCTGGCCACCGCGAGTCAGGTTGTTATACCTGTTCATGGTGATGGTTTGACCCGCTTGTTTCATGAGTTCTGTCTTCTTGACTGCGAACTCTTCAAACTTCATTACGCCCAGAGCTTCGTGCTCGATGTCCATCGAATAGACATCTAAGATCGCTTGTGGTAGCGCAACAAAATCACCAGCAGTTTGAACACCCGAATACGTTGCCATTGTGTTTTCTCCTAGCGGTGGGTAGTCCTATAACCTCACCTTGGTTCTAGCTTCATTTAAAAGTTCAGTACGGCGCTTCATGTATTCGTCGCCCTTGAGTCGGACCACCGCCTGACGATTCTCAGGTGTCACCAACATTGTTGGTCCACGTCCCTGAGAGCCATCCGGAGAAATCGGTGTTGGGAGGTCACTGGCCATTTCTTTGCGGAGATTTTCTTTCACGGCTGCCGTGAGTTCCGCTTCTCGTGTGAGCGCAGCTTGAATCGAAGCGTCGATTTCGGTCTTGGTTTCACCGGCTACCAGCTCTACCAATTTAAGACCGGAACCGTGGATCTTTTCAGCTTTGTAGGCTTTCATTTCGAATTCGAGGATTCGCTGTGCCGAAGCATCAGCAATAGCCTCAACGGTCGAATTCAGCTTTACGTTTTGTTCACGTAGTTGGCCCAACTCAGCATTGACGGATTTCATTTCCGAAGAGCGCCCTTCTCGCAACGCATCTCGATCAGCCTCGATCTCTTGGAGCTTCTTGGCAGACTCTTCCGCCTGGGATAGGATTTTGGCATTCTGCTCTTTGAGAGAATCCATTTTCCCAAACACTTTGCTCTTCTCTTCAGATCGTGCTTTTTCAATCATGTCTGCAAGCTGTACTTCGGAGTATGTTTTCGCTTCGGGCGTAGCTGGCGTAGCTGGCTTCGGTGTCGGCTCTTGTATCTGTGGAGGAACAGGAGTTATTCCAGAAGGAAGAACTACGGGTTCGATCACGGGCGGTGTTACTATCGGGTCTGTACTTGTAGGCATAATGCCCTCCTATATCTGTGCAGTGTGTTAGTGCGTTATCTACTTAGTGATTAAACCAAGCGTGGATCGCTCACGGGTTTGTTCAAACTCGGAACGTCATTGGGGTTAGAAGTTTTCGAACCCTCGGTCACCTTACTGGTGTGCCGTTGTTCTTTGGTGTACGAGAAAGCCGCACTGTCGCCACGGTCTTTGTCGATTTTGCCTTCGTTGCTGGTTCCACCGGATCCTGCGCTCGATGCCATTTGGGACCTCCTTGAAAGTTACATTCTTTTATTAGTATCGAGATAGGGGCCTCTGTAGTCAAGTTTCCGATCCCTATCTAAAATACGGCTCTTCTATGAAATAGCACTCTCTACGTTGGATTTCAATAAATGCAGAAGATTCGCAGAACTAGAGCAGCACTGCCTCTGGGAAGCAACGGCACCAGGGGTGGGGATATGAGGGCCAGTCACCCAGTCGATACAGCCCTTCTAAAGCTACGTCCCCGGCATTCATAAGGCGTAACTCGTACTGCAACGACATGTTCACTCGGGTAGCGTGGAGTTCGCATATTTCCTGTCCTCCATACCAAGGATGAGAACCGGATAGCCTCCAGTGAGCTAAATCAATGCCGCTAGTTCGTAGAACTCGGAGTTCCACTTCATTGGATAGCCGGGTTTCTTCGGATGCTATCAATCGCATCATGTCTTTTGAAATGCTTCCCCCAGCTACTGGGGTACGTTGGGGTTTTGTGTGGAGTAGCGCAGTTTCAACATCCTTTATTATCTTCCGCTGTGCACCTTCAGTATGAGTGCCGGCCAATAACTTGTTGAGCTGGTCTTGGTGTTTCGCGTGTATCCGCTTCACTCGGTCGGCATACGTTATGCCAGAACCGCGAGGAAAATCACGGTCTAGAGAAAGCAGTACATCATCTCGCAGAGCTTGGATTTCCAACTCGGAGGGTAACTTCACTCCCTTTTTAGACAGGTGCTGCATTTGAACTCTAGATGCTCTCCAGATAGCTTTCTTTACACTCTGTCTGAATTCCTGGTCAACCTCGACGATTATCTTAGCCATGCCTCGGGATACTTTACCGTAAGCTTGGTCCAGCTGATTACTCAAAAGTCGAGTATCCTTAGCGTCGAAGCGAATGTCATCTTCGAGAAACTTTAAAAAACTGTCGTAGAATACCTGATAGTGCTTTCGAATTCGCCTGGCGTCCTTTAGCCACAGAGCAATCAACGCTACTCGCGCTGCGCGTAAGTCATCATCACCAATAGTTTGAGCTTGTTCTACCTTCTCACGAATATCAGCCATGAGGAGTACCTCTACTTACGTCCCTCAGTCTCGTCTTTCTTCTTGGCCGTTGCTTTGTCTTTCTCTTTGCGTGCTTTATCGGGAGCTGTCTCCGGATCTTTGCCCGAATTGTTTACCTGCGTGTTCGCTATTTTAGCACCGCGAGTAGAATCAGCACCGCCACGGCTTAACTGAAAGGCACCCTGACCGGGACCCAAGTCGAATAACCCTTCAGCATCCATAAGAGCGTCTTCTTTAGCTTCTTCCAGAATGTCAACAATTTCAGCCTGGGAGTAGCCCATCTTCTCCAGTTCACGTCTTCGAGTAGAGATGCCCATAGCCAACCGCTCTTTGGTCATTTCCAGCTCTCGTCGCTCGTCTTGAGGGAGCGGGTCAGGGAAAACCACTTCGTTACGATACCGGTTTCCCTTCAGTTTCGACATCTTCTCTCCGAAGTCCTTGTCGCCCAGTCCTGTGACCAGAAGGATTAATCGGTTAATCAAACGAATGCCTAAACCATACGTAAGAACCTTAACGTCTCGCTTCTCTAACATCGGAAGATACTGCAACTGCAAGGCTACGCCTGAGGGAGGGACGGAGCCTTCAAATTTACCCAAGGACTGTTCAGTCGTTCCTGATAATTCCAACATGGCAGACCGAAGCTCTCTATAGTGAGATGAGGCTGCGGTCAAATCTCCATCCAACTCCAAGTTGTACGCTTTCGAATTCTCGGGCAATGCCCAAATTCGATTGGCTCCTTTTTCCAAGTCCTTCAATTTAGCGCCGGAAACGATCGTCGTAGGAGACCCGTGATAATTGATGATGTCTGAGATGTCAGTCAGTTTCTCATTCATCTCTTTGTTCAGTTCAACAATGTCAGAGAGATCGGAGATGCCGAAATACTCACCCGACAAAGGATAGTTGGGAATATGCACAATGGGGATAACCCCCAAAGGATTTTCTTTCTCCTCAAGAAGAACCTTGTCCTCATAGTACCTGACGATTGCCGGCTTTAGCAGCTTGCCCGTTTTCCGGTGGTACACGGCAGCTATCCACTCTTCAGCTTCCATGACCATATTCGTGGCGCTAGGGGAATGGGGGTTGTGATGTGCTCTGGCGCCCACCATTTTGAGCGTGTCGGAATCACGGTAAACAGGATTCACGATAAGGATACGCTTCAGCTGTTTTCGGTCTACCCCGTGAGGACCACCAAACTCCGGAAAACACAGATGTGAGGGAATAAGGTCTACTCTAGCATGAGGCTCTTCGAGAGGATCCGTCGTATCCCAAGACACCCTGGCAAAGACATCTCCAGTAACCGCTCCCGCTTGTGCTGCTTCCAGCAACCACAGGTGCATGTTGTTTTTCCGCCACGTTTCTTCAAGCAGAACTCGAACGAAGTCTCGGTCCTCTCGGTCATTTCCAGGTGTCGTGGGGTCGTCCGGAATGGTGACTTTGAAGCCCTTTTTGAAGGTGAAGTCATTGTGGAGATCGACCAACCTACGGGAATAATTCAGGGTTAGCGTAGGGTCACTCGCATCGCGAGCATAGGACCAATGCTGACCTAAATAGTAGAGCCAATATTTCCGGTACGCCTGTAGGCGTCGACTATGAGTTAAGCTGACCTCATCAGGGAATACCGACTCGAACATGCTTGCGATTCCATGAGACGCCGTAGGACTTCCACTATTGTATTCCACGAAAACCTCCTATAACGAAATCTGGGCGCCAACCCCTGATTCCTCCCCATCGTTTTAGCGTGTTTCAGATGGATCACCTAACCTCCGACTAATCCCACTTCCCGTTCTTCCCTTTTCGAGGAGGCTTCAATTTCGGTTCAGTTACATTTCGGAACCACGCTCTCGCAGTCTTTAAGGTGTCGGCATTGGTCCATCGAGCTTGCCTACCTAAGAAGGGGTTGGGAGCTTCCTCCACCTCTTGCGAAGCGCTAACGTTTACTAGCCAGCAAAGCAGCATCGCGGAATCTGGAAAGTCATCCCTAGCGTCAGAGGCGCCCTTGGGTTTATGCACTACCAACTGTTGGCCCCGCCATTCCTTTTCTAGGTCCTCCATCTGAGTTACGAACCGCTGCCACTTGTGTAGCTGAGACGCTCTAGCGCCTGCCGGATACGTGAAGCGCCCCGCAGCCAACTCTTGACCAAAGGTCTTGTAACCGATGTCCTTCGAGGAGGCGGTGAAGATGAATGGCTGAACGTGGATTCCATACCGGTCGAGATCCGCACAAAGCCTGGAGTAAACGGGGTCGCCCTTACCAGTAGCATCAATAATGAGCTGCGATAGTTTATAGTTTTTCAAAAAGTCCAAAATCTGAGGGTGCTGTGCTTCATGGTCATCGCCGTGCAGCTCTAGCCAATTCAAAACGTGAATGGGGTACCTGGAGGTATCCGCGTATTCAATGGGCGAATCCCAAAAGACTTTCCCTACCGTGATGACCGTGGACGCCTCCCTACCAACGTCGATAGAAGCAACGAGCCCCTCGGTAACGATGTCGTAAGTCACGACGTTAGCTCGACGCATAAACTTGATTGTGGTTTTTCTTCTGCCCGTACCTTTTACTACTTCTAGGTAATCCTTGGTGCTCTTGATTCCGCACTCAGATAGAAGGTCAGCGTTGACGAACATCCCCCGGTCTAAGAGGAAGTGGAGCCGGTACTTCATTCTGAATTCATCGGAGTCCTCACCCAGGCGCTGCTTCTCTTTGACGATGTATTTTCGGTACCGAGGATTGTATTTTTGTCCGACCGTGTAATCGAATTCATAATGCCGGCGCTTCTTAGACCGGGCAATTCCCTCAGCCACGTCAGCCCGCTTATTCCGACGACACGCTGCATAGAACTCGGAACGTTTTCTATTTGGCGTACCGATCTTCACCAAAGTGCCCGCTGTAGCCGAAGCCATTGGGTGAATGGATTCCAGAATCTTATTCGTGGGCACATCCTGAGTCTCTTCCAGAATAATTAGATGGTAGGTTTTTCCCTCGATGGAGGACTGGGGAGAAGCCGTTCCGGAGTCGCAGAAAGATCCATTCGGCAGTTGCATGTTCTCGCGTTCAGAATCTAAGTCGATGTCGATGTCGGGATCGAGCAAGGCTGAACGAGCCTCATTGCAATACAGTCTAGATTTCATGCGGGACCACATGATCCCAGCTTGCTCATAATTGGGAGCGTAGATACCTACCCAGACACCTTTTTTAAACTTGGTTATGCGATCGTCCCAGGGGATGTTTCGAGCGAACACCGGCAGCAACACCATGCAGCCTACGACCACATTTGCCACCGTTTCCGTATTATGTGTAACCGTATGATCCCCGAGCAAGAAACGCTTGTTCCCATCAATTTCGAAACCGTAGTACCGGCCAGGGCCTTCTGGACGAAGAGTGAAACCGTAGCTCAGGGGATTTTGATACAGCTTCCGTTTCGGGGAAATCTTTCGGGAAATCTTTGTCGGAACTTCCCATAAAGGACCGTAAATCCAGAGCTTATGATACTCCGTACCCTTAACGAATTTAGGGCGAAGCGACACCCGGAAACCCAAAGACTGTGCCAGTCGCCGGATGTCTTCAGTTAACCGTCGATTCTTTTGAGTAATCTCGCAGCAGTTAGCTTGACCTACATGCCCATCGCTATCAATGAGCCCAGCTAAAAGCTCTAATCGGACCTCGCGAGAATTCACTAGATAATCGAAAGGGATGTGCTTGTTCCCCTTTCCGCTCAAACCAGCGTCTCGTAAATAGCTCCGATAAGGATTGCACCCTACGGAACCATCGCCCACTAGAGCGTAGGTGTCGCAGTTGCTCAGCTCTTTATAAACTGAAACATGCAACCCTACTTTTTCGGCCAAGACATGGAGATACGCAACCACTTCAGAATCTGGGGTGGTTATGCCCACATCAGTACTGCTGCCGTCTCCAAGCCAGCACCCCAACCAATAAGGATCCACCCGACACGGTTTCGCGGGATATTCTACCGCCACCTTATATCCCAGGTAACTCCCCTCAATCTGTTTTAGCTGTCGCACCTTAGAAACCGGAACATCCACCGCATCCCCACCCCGTCTCTTTTTCAAGGCAAGGATGTGGGACTCATTCACAGTATAGGGTTCATGTGCGTTACTGTTGGGGACCACCGTATACATGTCTTCGGCACCTTGCGCTAAGGACAGTACCGTTCTGGGCGTAGAGTCGTCACCCATCAAAAGGTCCCCCACCCCCACATCCTCAACACTCTTTTGCGTCCCATCGTACAGCAGAACCTTAGTGCCCTCGGCCAAACACTTTCCCATTTGTCTGGCGAAGAGAGAAGTGATTTCGTCAGCATCTTCTATTAGAAGTGAGTAGACGATTCTCCACCCAAACTCATATTGGTAGGGGTATAGTTCCATGCCCGTCATGGTCTGGACGTAGGCCATCACCATATCGGAAAGCTTTTCAATGTCCTGATCAGAGAGCGCTCGTTTGGGCAACGCTTTAAGATCTTCCGCTACCGCCCGCTCGTCTACAGTAACCGTCTCGTGTGTCATATGTCGTGTCTACCTGCGGTGTTTAGCACTCTGCGGAGTGCGATTCTCCACAATACTAGCGCAGGTGTTAGGAATTAGCCAATCTCTGGATTTGAAAGGGGTCCTCCCGAGCACCGCAGTTGTGGGAGGACAACCAACCGGCACTCGGGAGAAGGGGGAAAAAAAGGGAACTGAATACGAGGACCGTACCAGCTACTACCTAACTATGTCAAACTATCGGACACACAAGTATTGGCGGCTAGTCGTGATTCCACCACTGCTTAATCTTGTAGCCGAGATATACGCCGAAACCAGCAAGAGTCAGTAAGAAACCAAAAGCTAAGGTTCCGCCTTCCCCAACGATAAACATGAGCATGCCAACCCAAAAGATAATCGACCCCAGTAAGATTCCGAGCTTCGTATCCTTAGACGTGAGTTGCGTCGTTGTGGTTGTGACGGTGGTTGGCTCAACTTTGGTTTCTTTGACTGTCAAATCATTCATAAAATCCTCCCAGATTTGCATCGCAGTAGATGACATCGCTGCCCACCAGGACAGTATCGCTGCCTACCACTTGAAAACTTCGCTCAGCAACTAACGGAGCTTGCTCTAGGTCGCCCAAACGATTCTCAACTGCCCGGTAGATGAAGCGTAGAGCTTCCTCATCGGACGAAGGAACTACTTCTTGAACTCTAGAAATAAGCGCTGTCAGATTAGGCTTGGACATTCTCCGATACTCCTTTGACCACGGTGGTCGGAGTTTCGTGGACCACCTTCATCAGCATTTTTAACCCAGGCTTCTTCTCTTGTATCGCGGCATGCAGCAGATCCGCAACTAATGGACCTTGCGCTCTCGCCATGTCCTCGAAAGAAGTTCCTTCTGGATACTGTGTGGTGTCTAGATCATAGGTGTAGGTTACTTGCAGTTGAAACTTTAACATGACTCGCGCCTCCCAGTTTGTGTCATCGGTTACTCATTAAATATAACACACGGGAGAGTTTTGTCTACAACTATTTTACCGCGAGGTACTTTTCTGCAGACTCCGTAAAAATGGAGGGTACTCGTTGGAACAACGTAAAGAGAACTTCCTTAGAACACGCTCGAATAATCTCATGCGCTGGAGTATCGCAGCGAAGACCAAAGATGGTCAGCCACTCCCGGAGATTGGCCTTAACCACGAGCCGAGTTTTCAGTCCAATGGGCAATATCGACCGGGCAGACTGCGGGGGAATACCGAGATCAAGTAGCTTAAGGTAAGCCTCTTCAATCTGCCGGTTAGCCTGCATCCAGACTTCCTTCGCAGCATAGTTTTTCTCCAGTGTCGGCTGTTCAATAACAGTTATCTGAGAATCAAACTTGTCTCTCGAATAATTGCAGTAACGAGTGCTGTTATGGGTCACTATACCGTTTCCGACAAAGTTACGTAGGGGTGCCATCATCTCTAACTCGAACACCTCTTCTTCGCCCACCAACTCAATGGATACAATCTCGTCTTGGTGCACCTTCGTTCCAAAATACCAGCCGTGATGCAATTTATTATGACAGTTAACCAACACTTGGTCCCCAACAGAAAGATCCCCCAGTTCCGTTTCGACACCTTCAGGAAGGCAAAAGCGATGGCTGGACGTAGTTTTGAGACTGTACCCGAGCTGAGTAGTGACAGCATATACCTTGGCCACTCCTTTACTCCACACATCTACCAAGGAATTAGGAACTATTCTCCCGTCCTCGGCCATGCTCTTGAGATGAAGTCTCCGATTATACTCTCGACCCATAGGCGTAGCGTGCCTATCGTATAATTGCTTTACCGTCAGTCCCTTTTTTATCTCGGTGTCCCCAGACACACATTCCTGGGCGTAGCTGACGAGCCTGTGCCTCACTTGCTCATGGGACATTCCCCGGTCACAGGAGTAGATGACAGTCGCGTCAACGAACTCCAGCATTGCGTGATGTCCTCGGTCGTAGAGCATTTTTACAAAACGGTCGGCGGAATCCTGCGTGATTTTATCCTCAGACCTGTAGCAGACACGACCGTAGTGCTCCAATGCTTTTTCGGCTGAGCTGAATCCTTCTGGGATGGAGAGGCGGACCTCCTCAACCCGTGCTTTTTCTACCTTCATTATCTTCTCCTATGCTTGTTCTGGTTCCCACTCACACTCAGGGCAATACGTAGGGTCATACACACACTTCGAACACGGTGGGTTTCCAAGATGGCAACAACAACTCACATCATCCATCGCACCACTGTCCTCAAGCACACCCTTGCAGCCATTCCTATTACACACTTCCCCTATTTGCTCTCCCACAACGAGAGAGACGATCTTCTTTTTTTCTACGGTGCGACAGGCAAGAACAGAATCAACTTCGAGACGTTTATAATGCCACACATCAATGATTGCTCGACCCTTCTCGTACTCGTATTGCATGGACCACCTCGGGCCAAACATCCGAAACATTTCATTCCGTGTTTCGTCACTGGTACCGTGCAGTTCTACATAATGCTGAGCATGCTCTTGGCCCACACCAAACGTGAAAATATACTTTTGCTCTTCCATGCTTGTATCCATGTTTATCCCTCAGTAAAAGCAGGAGTTATTCGAAACTCAAACCGCTTCCAATAGTGATGCGCACGCAGTGCACACATCGCAAGTTCCGCTGCTTTGATTGCGTGGAATGGTTCATAGGTTCTCCACTCACCATGCGTAATTCCGAAAGCTTCCTCACCTTCCCGAAGCCGCTTCTCTAGCAGATAGCGCCGTACTTTTCGCACTTCCTTTTCGGGCATTTCTGCCCATTCTTTCCCACATTCTTTCATGACTTTGCTTGGAAATCGCAGTCCCATTACACCTCCCAGTGTTTATTAAATTCCCCCAGTTGCTTTCTACATTCCTGTATGAGTACCGATAGCCGCCTAGTGTTGGGCTTAACTACCGCCTGTGAAAAAGCGCCAGATTGATCAGTTATGTTCTGATAGACCTCATGCACACTGAGAAAAGCATTCAGAGTCTTCCGCCAATTGTGCCGGTCATTCAACATGTGCTCCCAAATATTTGGAGTAATTGGAGCCCAGAATATATGAGGTGGGACAGTTTTGTCAATAGGGGTTTATACCCCGATAGTGTTTAAGATAAGGTGCTGGACAGCTGTGTTATTGCGAGAAGACCCTTGGTACAAAAGGACGTGTCCCAGCTCATGTTGCACCAGCGAAACGAAGATGCCCGGCTCAGCCGGACGCCATTCGACTTCCACCGAGTTACCGTTTGCAAAACCATGGACTGCCTTTTTCATGCTTCCCCACTCTAAAATGACGCTCCCCCATCTCCCGACTCTACATATTACAAGGAGGTCGAAAATCCGGTCAGATATTAAATACGACTCGGGAAAATTATGTTTTGTGATGGCCCTGTTTATCCTCGTCGCCAACGTGTTCAACACAGGGATTACTTCTTCCTGAATAGTCAGCCTCAACAGTTCATTGTCTTGATAGCTCGTCTCATCAACGAACAATACCGACCGATAAACAGCGATTACTTTTTTCCGAAGAGCCCGTCTGTTTCCAATGGCCAAAAGCGAAGTTCCAATTAAAATCGCGACCAGCACCGAAAACGCTACTCCAGCGAGGATTAGCCCGACCGGGGGAGCCTCGCCATAAACCACGATGAATCCCCCCAGGATCGATAGCAGCAGGGCGCAACTGAGCATGAACCAAATCATCCGAGTAACTGCGGGGTATACACGATCAAGCATCGGAGCCTCCTTCGGTTGACCCGAGTATACCTTGCAGACGGAGCATCGTGAAAGTACACGCGGGAAACGAAATTTTTGTGTATATTTGTGCAGAAGAAGAGTGAATATGCAATTACGGTCGGTAGACACTGATTCGAGGTCCGAACAGCCCGCCCGATTGCCGCAAATATTTGAGATTAATCGTCCCTTGCCTACCCAAGATCTTTGCGCAAGGTGCTACGTCTGGCAGGCTACTAAAAACTACCTGTATGGGTTCAGGATAACGGGCATTCTTGCTATGCAGAAACCAATAAAAGCCCGCCACACCAGGCAAGGTGGGGGCGTACCTCAAACCGTTTCGTTCGAAGTCACCGCACTCCTCCTCTTCCATGGACTCACGATCATCATCCTGGAATAGAGCGGGACCATCCTCGGGACTAGCAAAGCACGCCCAGGTTCCCTCTGATTTATCTATGTGTTCTTTAAGAAACTTACACTCAAAACAATTAACCATTCGTTCCTCCCTTACTTGCAGTCATGGACCCGGCAAAGGATCCCCACGCTTTACCTAGAGCAGCTGTCAAAGAATCAATCCGGCCAAAGAATGCACCGCGACTAATTGCGTACACAAGATGCTTTGACCAAATACCGTACATTTCACCGAAAACTTCAACTTCAATCGTGCCCTCAATAAGGTCACCGCCCACGTGGAAATCAGGATAGGTGTTCACCAAAATCGAAGGTGGGGCGTCATTGCACATACATTCAGGACCGAACTTCACTGCGCCGTATAGGAAAGACCTAGCTCCAGCGATGTCACTGTTAGGATGAACCTCTTTTACACCTCTACGCAGCAACTGCTTACAAAAGGTGTACTGGGTCATAGGTAGTTTGCTAAGGGTTTTCTCCTCTGATTGGTCTTCTTTAAACCCCGGAATCTCCAGGAGCTGATACCGCTGCCCTCGATAACGCAGGCATTCTTCCAAGGGCATATCTAAGATGTACACCTCTAAATCGCGTGGTTTCCTGGGGTCGAGGTCCGGTGGGAACGCTTCGATGTGAGAAAAGGTGGGTGAGTCCTTGTACCATACGGTGTAATACACATTATCAGAGGACATGCGGGTTTCCTTTCACATCATTGAGCGCTTCCACATACCCAATGAAATAGCTCAGATCGCTAACCAACTTGAGCATGCCCACAGCACTGCCCATATCAGAGTTGATTCTTATCCAAGCACCTCGGGCCTTTGGCGGTAACGTACCGACATGCTCAGTGTATAGAGAGCCCGCTCTCACAATGAGGCGCTCAAACATTTCATTGAATTTGCCAAACTGGTCAGACATGTTCTTTCCTAAAAGCTTTTGTTCTTTTCAGGTCCGTAACTGCTTCCATGTAGCCAATGAAATAACCGAGGTCACTGACCAGATCAAAGGTAGTGGCTGCGTTAGTACTCTTAATATTAACGTCGATTCTTTTGGCTGCGGCTAAGCCCTTTTCGGGCATGGACAACAGATTCGCATGACGAATCCGGTCTGCGTTGCGAACCAGGATAAGGAGCTTCGATTTAAGCTCGCCTTCTTCAATGTCCATTCTTCCTCCCATTAAAAGAAATTGTGCTCGTTACCTACAGGCGTGAAGAATTCAAATTTGTACTCGACGCCTTGGGCAACAAGTTTTCCGAATATGCGCTCTATCTCACGTCTGACGTAGTGGTAATTGCCTTTGAGAACGGCGATCCCTAAGTGGAGATTGCTGCGACTTTCTTCAATCACGAAGACACCGAGGACTTCTTGAATTTCTTCAATGCAGTGCCTAGCCAATTCTGAGTTAGGTGCGCTCATCTTCTTCTCCAGACTTGAGTCTAAATTTAATGCCCTCAATAGAAGCCAAAATCTTACGGCCAAATACGGGATCCACATATTTTTGGTTCTCGTCGTACCAGCAGCGGTCCCGAAGAAACAAAACATCTTTCACGTCAACGCCGTCGATATTCTTGTACGAAACTAGGTAGCACCCCTCGGGGTATTCGGGCTTTGAAGGTCTCAGATGAGCGGGAAATTCCGGCCTCGGTATCTCCTCAAAGTAGTGGTAGGGCTTCGGCACTGCTCCATCATTAGTGGCTGCAATTCCTTGATAAAACTCGCCCTTATCCCAGACGTTAAACCGTCGTACGTGTTGTTTCATCTTCTTCCCCATCTAAAAATTGCACGTCCCCAAGAGCAGCTACTACTTTGCATTCATGCCATGGAGTTGGCTGACGCTTACGAGAGTAGGCATAGCAACCGGATTTTTGTTTGAGCACCGGTACCTCGTTAGGACCCAACATAACGAGGTACCATCCATCAGCAAGCTCAGGACACTCGGGAACCTCGATTTTCTCGTATACTTTGGAAGGCAAAAAATCAATAGCGTCCTTAAGTTTCGGTGTAATGCCTTCGTGCTTCCGAGTTGCCTTATCCCAGACATGGTAATAGTCGTACTCCAGTGAATACGGTATCGGACAATCCTCGGGAGCAGGAGGATCCTTCAAAGTACCAAGGACTTCCTTCAGATTACCCACACCTGTTTGGGGGTTTAGAAAAAGACCCCCATACCGCATGTTAATTCTATCCATGATGCTACGCCTTCCAGGTTTTAGATTTCAAAATGAGGAGATCCAAATCAGCTCGAAGTGAACCCTGGATGAATAACCGATGTCGTTCTCTAAGCTCTTTGAGAAGAGAAGTCGGCTTCCTTTTTCGGGTCATCTCGTACCTCAATTTGGCTACCTTTTTCTGGGTAGATGTATCCTGCATCAGTATGTCAGCCACCCGAGATGTTGCCGGAACACCGTCCGAAGAAAACTCAGCCTTGCCGGTTATCGGGTCTACCGAGGGAACAAACGATTTGGCCAACTTAGGGGGCAAGCTGGAAATGTATCTCGCGTCCATAGTGGTGAGATCTTCAGCCGTGGTGCCTTCCCATCCGGATAAAATCTGACCCGCTGCCCACACCACATCGAATTCCTTCGGTACCTTTCGATCTCGGTCTAGAGGAACCGCTCGTGGTGGGAAATCGTAGGCCCTCGTTAATCCGCTGATATTCGACACGAAGAATCCTCCGACGTAGACATCGCCCGGCTTTTTATCGATCACCTTCCCCGCGTAGCAGGTGTAGAGAACTTCTTCCTCAGTCACTGAGCTTGCTTCCCATTTCTCCCACTCCTCGGTGTCTATGGAGAAGTAAACTCGAAAATTGTAATGCCGAGAGCCGGAAAGGAACTGTCGAACAGATAGGCCGAAACATCTACCGAGGTGTTTGTCGTCATACCAAACTGGCTTGTATCCAATTGAATTGTGCTGAATGGTCATGTCGCAGCCATTTCGAAGCAACACCAACGCGGCCATTTTCAAGCCCTCGCCATGCTGACCAATCTTATCGGGATCGCCGCGCTTATAGGACTTGCCAATACGAAGAAAATTCCCAGAATCTCCCGGATCGTATGAATTAGTGAGTGTTATGGCCAAGGACCCCGGCACAGAGTTAGATACGTCTACCTTCTTCGTGAACTCCCCAAAATCCTTGAAGTTCTGAAATATTTCTCGCAGAGCTTCTTGAATTCCCCAGTCAGGCAGATACTCCTCACCTATGCCATAACGGACCAGCCCCCTATCTTCCCCGACCATCTACTTGCCATCTTTCGGATGTACCTTAACTACTCTGTCCTTCTGGACGCTAAGTGTAACGGTGACGATTCCGTTCTCTACCTTTACCTGCGTAGAGGCCACGTCATATTTAGCATCAACTTGGAGTTTGTGCCTGATGCTCAAGTTCACTAGATCCAATAGCTCCTTGGAGGCAGTAGAAGACTCTTTTGCCTCGATGTAGAGCACGGATTCTTCCCGGTCAGCATTGACCACCACGTCCTGAGCGCAAATGCCCGGCGCCATGAAGAAATATTGAAGGGTCTCTAACGTTTCATGTTTGACTACATTTTCCATATCAGTTCTCCTGTTTGCTTGGCCGGCAACTCCCACCGGCAAAAGTAACGTACCAGACCCCTAAATTTTGTCAATTACTATTCGTACAGATCGAAGGGTATCGTGGCTTCTCGCAATTTCGAGCGGTCTTTCATCAGACTATCGAATTCTTCCTCTAGAAGAGCCGCTGCTTGCATCGAGCAACTCAGAAAATTCTCACGTGCTTCTTCAGGAGTTCGGCCTACCCACATCGACGAAATCAAAGGTCCGTCAGATATTTTAACCCACTCTGACACCACATCCGGATCATCCTGGCTACCGGCCACGGTTACCGATTCAACTATCCCAGAGGTATAGAAGAGAACCATCCTGCCGTTGTTGCGATTTCGATTGAACTGAAAAACACAAACCGTTTCCCCAACTTTAAATTGCGTGTTCATCACTCCTCCGGTTCGTAGATGGCTTTCAATCTCGCCAGCTCATGTCGCTCTTGAGTTTCTGTTATCCTTAAGCTCTCACGCTTGACTTCCTCAGTCCATTTTTTCCGCTCTTCAAATTCTTCCTCGGATTCATCTCGGGAGATTTTCAAAGAAATGTCGAGCACCTGACATCCGTAGCCATCATCGTCAATGCCGAAATCAAACTTAGAACGGACCCATCCCATCCGATGGCAAACCAGCGCTATTGTGGGAAGAATTTCCAACATCTCAAAAAGAGTATCGGCATTTTGAAAGAGTGTGGAAAAAGAAACGTGTGGATCGAAGTCCTCAAAATCCTGAAGAAACAATATCATCGCTCCTTCCTCCTGGTCTTGCCTATCGGAGAGGGGCCTCCCCTTATGGATAAGGCTAGTGTATAAATCCCACATTGTGTAACACACTTGGCTCACTGATATTTTCGTCGGCTTCGTCATTCTGATAACTTCCTTTTCATCTACACGTTCCATTACGGGGAGGAGAGCATCATATATCTCATCCTCTGCAGTATAAACTGACATACAGATAGTACCGGACGCATCACTAGTTACTTTTAAACGCATATGTCCGCCTCCCGAAAGGTTTAGTTAACGGCGTCGGTACCCGAGTCGGTAAAACTGAAGCGCCATGGTTTTTTCACGCTGGCTACCTCTTTCATGATCCCTGGAAGACGCTCGACTGCTACCCGTCCAACCACGTCGTCATCTTCATCACTAAAGGACAATTTGTGAGGGTAAAATCCACCCGCTTCTATCATCACCGCCAGTTCTACATCCTCCGGGTCATCGGTACGAGATTGTTCCAACTTTCCCATCAGCAGGTCAAAATACCCCAGCGGTGCTGACCCCAAGCCACCCGAAGAAGAATACGATCCGAATCCCCAAAAAATGCTGAGTGAGAGGCCATTACGAAAACACACTCGAAGAGTTGCTTCCTTTTTCAGGTAAAACTTTTCTATCTGCTCAAATAACTTATCCATGTCTGTTGCCTTTTAAAACTTGCTAGTTTTCACGCGAGTCTCAAACCCGCCAACTATCCGACAGGTTGCTGTTCGCATGTTACATGATTCCACGGTGTACGGAGCACAAAGAGATTCACAGGTATCCTGGATACCGGCATCCAAAGCTTGCTTGGAAAAAGAAACTACCACCCAGATAAATAAAAGCAGAGTCAAAGACAACTCCATCTTGGTCCTACCTTCAAAAAATCTCATTTGTGCGCCTTCTTCTTGGAAGACCAGTCGTGACCAAGACTCCGGTCAACCTTCGGCTTTCCTCCCCCACAGTAATGAAGGTACCCTTCTTCGTCAGCCAATCTCCACGCAGCTCCATCCTCAGCAAGTGTGTGAACCCAACGAAATCCGCCTTCACCGCAGTATTTACAGTTAACTGAATTTTCTTCCCAATCATCGAGATGGCCATCGTTGACCATATCCGCCATGTCTCCCATTTCATCAACTTTCTGCCAGGGAACTCCCAGCTTTCACACGATTCTGAGCCACCGCATTATCCCTGTGTTTTTCTCGCGCTATTTTTCCCAAAACCACATCGACTGTTTCCGCGACGATTATGTCACCGATACCCATATCGATCAGCGTTTCGTGCCGTTCGCCATCCTCCCACTCTTCCAGAAAATTTATTTTATAGGGATTGATCCACACGGGATTTTGGCTATTTCGGTCATTAGAATCTACACGTTGAAACTTGATCATTTTTGCCTCTTTCAATCTCAGTTAAAACTTCTTCGATGGTCAGACACTTCGGACAGTCTGCCTCCCCCCGGCGAACTTTCTCTAATTCTATTCGTTGGCGCGGGGTAGGTAAAAATGCGTCGGCAAGAATAATTATCGTGACTAGCACCGCGATACCCAGGTACAAAATAGTGTCGCTCATTTCTCATTCCTTCTCTTCACATTCTTCAACGCTCTCTCGTGAGCATTCCGCCCGCTCATCTTCAGCGTCACCCATTTAGGGATACTCAACCGCCGACTCCCCCAACGGCGATACCGAAAACCATGATTAAAACGCCCATCCAGCGCCATCCCCTTGACGATCAAAAAAACGCCAAACGCCAAGATGAACAGCAGCGTAAAAAGGCCGTTCATTTCCCAGTCCATTCGAAACCTTCGAGATAATCAAAAACAAACTCACCGAGCGTCGACAGGTTTTTCTCAGACACGACGCAGATAAACTTCAGCTTCATGTCATACTCCTTGTTGTCGCAAAGACCCCACGGCAACATCTTTCCATCCAGCGCGATACCTTCTTCACCGCTCGGGTGAAATGGCAGCATCACGATCAATCCTTCACGAGGAGATCTTACAAAAATTGGATTGCTGTAGCTGCCATCGCCTACGATAACCGCTATCTTTTCACTACACGGTTCGCACGCCTCAAGATACTCAAGTTCTTCCGGGGGTTCTTCCGCAGGTTGGGATTCTTTCCCCATAAGCAGCAGCGCCATGGCAGATACAAACATTATAGCCCCCAAGACAGACACCGCAAAACCGCTTCCTAGATTAGTCATTCTATATGCTCATATGTTTCGTCAAGAGACTGACCCACTGGAACAGTCGAAGGGCTACAAGCAGGCGCAATTTCTTCTTCGCACAGC
>RCND010000825.1_pt1 | contig 17753 bp, 13 predicted proteins | sample 2041351 | NCBI WGS metagenome assembly RCND01 (sample SAMN09708230, study PRJNA481090) | Marine sediment metagenome, whole genome shotgun sequencing project. | biome: marine sediment; feature: ocean; material: sediment; isolation source: Sewage treatment plant 12B marine sediment (STP12B) ... | reverse complement strand
TGTGCCCAGTGTCACGGCGATGCTGGTGAAGGGGGAGTGGGTCCAGCGTTCGCCAACCTGGCTCTGCAGGAGGCAATGTCGGACCAGCAGCTGTTCGACAGCATCAACTTGGGTCACCCGGCGACGGCAATGATTGCATGGGGCGACGTTCTCACTCAGACCCAGATCGAAGGATTGGTAAGGCACATCCGATCGTTTGGCAGCCCAGGTGGGACAGGGGCCCCGAGCTACACCCTCGATGTCCTACCAATCTTTGAGGTTCGCTGTGTGGCATGTCACGGAACAGCGGGTGGCTGGGATGCCACTACGTGGACGGCCGCAGTCAATTCCGGAGACAATGCGCCGGTTGTCATACCTGGTAATGCCGCCAACAGCATTCTCGCCCAGATGATGTTGGGCACCCATCCCGAAGGGGTGCTGATGCCACCCGACGGGGCACTGCCTGACGCTCTTGTACGGCTTGTCGTCGATTGGATTGAGGGAGGAGCGCTCGAATGACGAGCACTACACCAACTCGTTTACCCAGGCCTTCGGTCGTGGCGTCCTGGGTCCTTGCCATCTTCATAGGAGTCCTCGTTTTTGCTGGTGCCGATCCGGCAGCAGCGAAGTCGGGATTCCTTGGCGACTTCAACGCGGTTTACGGGACTACAGGCACACCTCTCGACTCATGCTCCCTTTGTCACACAAGTGTGCCGGCCCTCAATGGCTACGGGAACGATTGGAAGAACAACGGCAAGAGCTTTTCCGCAATCGAGGGCATGGACTCTGACAGCGATGGCTGGCCCAATCTCGCCGAGATTCAAGCGCTGTCGATGCCGGGGAACGCATCTAGTACGCCACCCCCTGCGACGACAACGACTCAACCGCCAACGGGCACCACACAACCTCCGGCCACGACAACGACCGCACCGCCGAATACCACATTGCCACCAAGCGGCAATGGTCCGCTCAGTTTCGACTTCAAGGACTTCGATGTGCCAGGGTCTGTTGACGTGACCATTGGCAACGTATCGCGGGAAATCAAGGTCAAGCTGGATGTGGAGAACGCCCAAAGCGACTCCAATGTCACCGCCGCTATTCAGCTGTGGGCCGACGGGCAGTTGGCGCAGACGATTACCCGTACGGACAAGGCAGAAGATGACGGCGATGTCGAGTTCGAGGTGAAGTTCAACTTCACCTTCAATTCTTCTCATGTCCCAAGGATCGACTGGTGGGCAATTGCCGTCGTCAGCGGTCAGGCATCTGCGCCGGAAACCGCCTCGACAACCGTCATCGGTCCACCGCCGCCGACCACAACAACGCAGCCGCCTACAGGAACAACGCAGCCACCGGTCACTTCGACCACCCTGCCGCCTGGTACCTCGACAACACAGCCGCCAACAGGTGGTGTGAGTGGTGCCGCGATCTATGCGGCGTCCTGTGCGGGATGCCACGGCGCCGATGGCAGCGGAGGCTTTGGCGGCCCCGTGGCTGGCACCTCGATGACCTTGGGTCAGGTCGTGACCATTACCGCCGACGGTGCCGGCAGCATGCCCGGATTTGCTGGGGATCTGTCGGTCGCTGAGATTGACGCGGTGTCGGCCTTCGTGCTGACACTTGGTGGCGGTGGACCGCCTCCGCCAACGACCACGACGACGCTGCCTCCGGGCACCGTTGCTGGTAGCGGTAGTGCCCTCTACCGGCAAAATTGCGCCGGTTGCCACGGCGCCAACGCCGATGGCGGAGTCGGTGGGCCTTTGGTCGGCACGTCGCTCAGCTTTGCCCAGCAGGTGTCGGTGACAACCCACGGATTGGGAACGATGCCTGCCTTCAGCTCGGTGCTGAGCGGTAGCGAGATCGACTCCATTATTCGATACGTTCAGGGTCTAGGCGGTCCCGGATCCACAACAACGACAACGGTGCCGCCGGACGAAGAGAGCGGGTCCGCCATATACAGCCGGTTGTGCGCCGCTTGCCACGGCGGTGACGGCTCTGGAGGCGTTGGCGGACCAATCACCGGCACGACCTTCCACGGCTCTTCGCTCTCCGGGGTGATCAGCGACGGTATTGGGACGATGCCCGGCTTCGGATCACAACTCAACCAGGGGCAACTATCTCGCTTGGTCAGCTATGTCGAAGCCCTTGCCAGCGGTTCGGTTGCCGGCGTTGGTCCCGATGGTTCGGTTCTTGGCGAGGACGGTTTGGTCGATCCGGCTGACGGTTTCACAGGACATCTCTCTGAGTCGGGTAGTGCCGCTGGATCAGGCGATGGTTCAGGGGTCGCTCTGGGAGGAGACCTCGGGGTTTCGTCGCCGCTACCGGTCGGCAACCCTGTCGGTTGGACGCTTGCCCTGGCGATTGCGGCATTCTTGGTTGCAGTCGGCTCAGCCATCAGCGGTGCGATGCCACGTGAGGTCGAAGAGCGAGTCTCCGGCTAGAGAATCTCGCCTGGCCAGCCATGGGCCGCCAAGTTCGTTCGCCTAATCATGGACCAGAGGGTGAGATAGCGGTGACTACCCCCGGTCGCCGCCCACGGATCCCCGTCAAAGGCACGGGCATAGCCCCGCATCGCCGTCATGAACTCGGCTATCGAGGGGAGCTCCTCGGTCGGGCGCCCCTGCAGCTCAGCGACACACCCGCCCAGGAAGCTGGTTATCGCGGCGAGGCCCTTGGGACGTAGCGTCTCGATTCCGTGCACCCTGCCTGAGTGGAAATCATCTTGGAGCGAGGTCGCCACTTCGAGTATCTCGGTCCGTGCCGCTACCCACGGTGGTTTCCAGCAGTCCCGCTGGTATTTGATGAGGTGGAAGCTCGGGTCGCTGGCTTCCGGATGGGAGCCTGGCTCGGTCGCGCCAACGACCCGATAGCCGTTGGATTCGTAGAAACGATGCAGGTGGGTGTTGGCGTATGGCGTTTCGAGCCGGATGCGCTTGATGTATGGGTGTGACCTCAGCAGTTGCCACATCAGTTTGGATCCCAGTCCCCGCCGTTGCCGGGTCGGGTCGATGAAGATGGAGCCGAGTCCCCACTCTCCGGAACCCGAATAGAACATGTAGGCGGCGCCGGCAAGCTTGCCCTCATCCCAGATCTCGTGACAATGCCCTTGCTCGATGAGTGCACTGTGGGTGGCGGGATTGTCAAAGCCGGGGGGTCCGCTTCCGTACCGTTCCCTATCTGCTGCGAATGCGTCGCATGCGATCTCAGCGAGTCGTGCAGCATTGCCGAGGTTGGCGGGGACGATCCTTGGGTCAAGCGGGGACGGCGTGACTGAGTCGAGGTGTTTGACCACGGCCTGCGACACCCGGGGCCAGTGCAGCAGGGGGAGATCGTGGCTCATCCCATCGATCAACAGAAGCTTCGCCCCTGCGATTGCGTTGGCGGTGGCGATGCCTCCGCTCACGTCCACGAGTGGATCTGCGGTGCCGTGGATCACCAGGGTTGGGACGGTGAGCGACTTCAATCGTTCGGTTCGATCTCCGCTGGCCATTATCGCCGCAAGTTGGCGAGCGACCCCTTCGGGGTTGTAGCTGCGGTGTGCAGCCTGCTTGGCTTGGTGGCGTTGGACGGCCTCTTCGAAGCTCCCCGAAGTTGCCAGGATCCGCCGCGCTTGCACCGAGGCTTCGACTGCGTCGTTGCGGTTCTGCGGAGCTGGCATACGCAGTACCTGGGCTCCTGCGGGGCTGGTGCCGCCTACCTTCGGGTCTCCCGTTGTGGACATGATCGAGGTGAGGCTGACCACCCGATCGGGGTGTTCCAGCGCCAGCGTTTGGGCGATCATTCCTCCCATCGAGATGCCAACGACATGGGCGGCATCGACGTCGAGATGGTCAAGCAGCCGCACGGAGTCTTGGGCCATATCGCTGAGTTGATACGGCACGTCAGGAGTCTCGCCGGTCGAGATTACTCGGCTCACCGCAGCGAGATCTACAGGCGCATCGATGCTGCTCGACTCGCCGGCATCTCGATTGTCCATAGCTACAACCTGATAGCCAGCGGCGCTGAGGCGAAACCGAAAGGCGAGATCCCAGGCAGTGTGCTGGCTACCCAAGCCGCTGATCAGCAGGACCAATGGGCAATCCTTGGATTCTGTGTAGGTTTTGCTGAAGAACGTGCGAATGCCGTCCATCACAACAGTGGGCATGGACGAAGGCTAGGCGATCGCGCAATGTCAGCCTCCCTTTGATTGAGGTTGGCGGCGATGCGTGCCAACCTGTAGGCAGCGTGTCTACTGGGGAGCAGCGGTCGGTGAAGAAAATCTTGGACTGGATCTTTACGATCCCGTTTCTCATTGGGTTCGGCTTGACACTGGTGGTTTTCGAGCCGATTGCCAGAGTTGCCCGGCTGTTCGGGCTGCGCCCGATGGAAGTCACGATGGGTGTAATGCAGAGGGTGCTGCTCGGCGTGTTCCGCATCGGTGGCACGACGCTGGAAATCGAGCGCTCGGCACAGGTGCTTCCCAAGACCGGGTACATCCTTGTATCGAATCATCAGAGTCTTTTCGATATCCCAATCTTCGGCGGACTGCTCTTCAGTAACTACCCGAAGTATGTCTCGAAACGAGAGCTGGGTCGCTGGCTGCCATCCGTCTCGTTCAACCTGGCCCATGGCGGCAATGCCATTATCGATCGCGGCGATCCGGTGCAGGCGAGGGCGGCAATTCGAGACCTCGGTGAAGCAGCCGAGCGGCGCAATGTGGCAGTGGTCATCTTTCCCGAAGGGACCCGATCGCGGGACGGAAAACTTAAGTCGTTCCGGATCGGTGGCCTCAAAGAGCTCCTCGAGGCGGCTCCTTCTCTTGCTGTCGTGCCGACCACCATCGATGGTGCGTGGGAGTTACTCAAGAACAAGTTGTTCCCCATCCCATTTGGCACCAAGGTCAAGGTGCGATTCTCCGATCCGATCCAACGGGTGGCCGGTGAAGACTCGACCGCGTTACTCGCTGCTGTTCGGGATGTCATAGATGGAACTCTCACCGAGTGGAGAGCAAATGACTGATACCTGTGTTTGCCATCAGGAGGTCGCCAGGCTCCACCAGTTTTTCCAGGACTGGTTCCAAGGTGTCCTGGATGTCGAGCAGTTCTCCAGCTGCGAACAGGCGCTTGCCTCGGGATTTACGATTGTGACGCCCGGTGGCGACCTGGTGCGGCGTGACGAGATCCTGGAGGTGATCCGGCTACATCGTGGTGGGGAGCCCCCTGAATTCCAGATCACAACAGCGCCGCGTTACTGCCAACAGGTGCGTGGTCTGCACCTGTCGACCTACGAGGAACGCCAGACCGGAGCGCGCTCAACCGTTCGGTTGTCGACTGCGGTCCTCGGAACCACCGACAGCGGTTTTGTCTGGCATGCCGTCCACGAGACCTGGATCACGGTCTAACGGATCGTCAAGCAGTCACAGTTCGGTCCACACATACTGGACACCGGGGTTGTCCTTGCTGCGCTCCACCTGGAAGTCCATCGACTTGACCAGTTCAAGCATTCGGTGGTTGGCGGTGAGGACCTCGCCTTCCATCATGTCGAGTCCACGCGAGCGTGCGATTTCCATCAGCCGCTTCAGCATCCGTTGCCCGATGCCATGGCCCTGGAACTCGTCCGATATAACCAGTGCAAACTCGCAGCTGTCCTGGTCAGGGTTCATCACGTAGCGGACCACGCCATGTTCGACCTCGTGACCGTCCTCCTCCGTCACCGCGATGAGAGCCATCTCCCTGTCGTAGTCGATCTGGGTGAAGCGCACCAGCATCTCTGGGGTGAGTTCGTGAACCGCATGCATGAACCTGAAGTACTTGGCCTCGTCTGACAGACCGCGAACGAAATCTTGCTCGATCTCGGCGTCTTCCGGCCGAATCGGTCGGATAATGACGTCGCGGCCATCGGGCAGCTGGAAGCGTGACTCCAGATCGGTTGGATACGGATGAATCGCCATATGCGCATAGGCATCGGTTGATGGTTTTGGTACCCCAACGACGATGCGAGCATCAACGGCCACCGCTCCGTTCTCATCAAGAATCAGCGGGTTGATGTCCATTTCCTGCAGCCACGGCAATTCGCATGCCATGTTGGAAACACGCAGCAACACATCGACCAGTGAGTCGGTGTTAGCGGCGGGCATGTTGCGGAACTGGTCAAGCATCTTGGCAATCTTGGTGCGTTTGATCAGGTTCTTGGCGAGGCGAACGTTCAGCGGGGGCAAGGCCACCGCAGCATCCTTCATCACCTCTACCCAGGTGCCACCGGCGCCGAAGCTGATTACCGGCCCAAATACCGGGTCGTTGATGACCCCAATCATTACCTCGCGTCCATTGGTGGTGCGGTGCATTTGTTCGACAGTCACACCCAGCAGATTGGCGTCGGGTTTGTTGCGGGCGACCCGCTCCATAAGGTCACGATACGCGCCCCGCACATCACCGGCGTTGCGAATATTCAGCTTGACTCCGCCGACATCGGACTTGTGTGAGATGTCCTCGGAGTAGATCTTCATAGCGACGGGAAAGCCCATCGATACGGCGAGCACGAGTGCCTCTTCCGCAGAACGGGCAATCCCGTTGCGCACAGTTGGGATCTTGAATGCCTTGAGAAGTGCGATCGACTCGGGTTCGGTGAGGACGTCTCGCTTCTCGTTCAGAGCGCTCTCGATGATGAGGCGGGCTGCCTCAATGTTCGGTGCCTCGTGATGCAACGAAAGCTTTCCCGGTGTCTGTAGGAGTAACGACTGGTTGGCCTTGTAGGCGGCCAGGTAGTGGAACGCATCGACTGCCGCTTCCGGCGTGTTGAAAGTCGGGATCTTCGCTTGGCGGAAGATGGCCCGCGCCGGATTCACCTGGGTACCACCCATCCACGATGTGATGATTGGCTTGCGGTTCTTCTCGGCGGCCTTGACGACCGCTTCGGCGACCTCGACAGGTGCTGTCATCGCCTGTGGCGTCAGGATTACCAGAACACCATCGACGCCTTTGTCTTGGAGACAAATATCGATGGCTGCCTGATAGCGCTCGGGGGGAGCGTCTCCGATGATGTCAGCAGGGTTCCGATGTGACCAGGTTTCAGGGAGTACCTCGTTGAGCGCCTTGATAGTCTCCTCGCTCAGTTCGGCGAGCTCGAGACCGACCTCGGGAACATGGTCTGCAGCAAGAACGGCTGGTCCGCCGGCGTTGGTGACAATGGCAAGGCGGTTGCCCGCCGAGTGGTACTTCGAGCCGAGAGTGCCGGCCGCCGCAAACACCTCGCTGATGTTCTGAACCCGGACCACACCAGATCTGGCCAGCGCCGCACTAAACGCTTCGTCGCCACCGACAAGCGCTCCGGTGTGTGACATGGATGCCGCCGCACCTTCCGAGTGTCGTCCCGCCTTGATGGCGATGATTGGTTTGATGCGAGATGCGGCACGGAGACCACTCATGAACCGCCGCGAGTCCTGGAGACCCTCGATGTAGAGAATGATGCTGCTGGTTTTCGAATCGGAAGCGAGGTAATCCAAGACGTCGCCAAAGTCGAGATCGGCCCCGATCCCGGTGGAGACAACCGCGGAAAACCCAACATCGCGGTCCTCAGCCCAGTCGAGGATCGCGGTGCACAAGGCGCCGGACTGTGAAACCAGAGCGATTCCGCCCTCAGAAGCTGAATTGTTCCCAAAGGTTGCGTTGAGCCCGATGCTGGGGCGGATCAACCCGAGACAGTTGGGACCGAGGAAGCGGATGCCGTACGAGCGTGCGGTGTCACGGACCTTGTCCTCGAGCGCTCTTCCGGTCTCGCCGATCTCCCGGAAGCCAGCGGAAAGGATGATCATCGACTTGATGCCGTAGATTCCGCACTGTTCGACGATGGCCGGTACGGTGCGGGCGGGGGTTGCGACGATGGCTAGGTCAACTGGGTCGCCAATTGAGTCGAGGTCTGGGTAGGCCTTCTGGCCTTGCACGGTGTCCCGCTTGGGGTTGATCGCATAGATCTTCCCCTCGAATCCCCCTCCCAGGAGATTTTTGAACACAACCTGACCAACCGAGTTGGGGGTTTCGCTTGCTCCGAACATCGCCACCGATTCGGGGGCGAATAGAGCTTTCAGATAATGAGGGCGCATTCGAGACTGGCCTCCTGGGACCGTTTTGGTTTAAGGATGCGGGCAATTGCCAAATCTAGCTAGGGCCTGGAGACCTCAGGACGGTGCCACCTGACCCCGAATTGTGGGAAGGAGAGCCGGCAAACCCTGGAAGCTGCGCAATCCTCGCCATGAGTTCGGCGAAGCCGCACTCACAAGCTGCGCACCGTCAGGTGCGCAGCCCCTTGCCATTGGCCCTTTATCCGGCTTTGCTGAGGGATGTGAACACCGTAGATCCCTTCAGATACACTGCCGAACTCGCCAAGTGGCGGATTGAGCGTGACGAGTTTTTCGTTGGCCACTACGCAACTCCGCTCTCCGACGATGCCATCGAACGATTTACTGGGATCCGCTACTTCGATCAGGATCCCCGGCTGGTATTTGAGACCTTGCTTGAGTCTGCTGACATCCGGATCGCCATCGAGTCATCAACCGGGAACACATCGGAGTATCCGACCGCTGGAACGGTGTGCGTGCCCTTTGTCGGCGGAACCGTGGAGTTGCATGTGCTTCGTGGGGAGGATGACGATCTCTTCATCCCGTTCCGTGATGCAACGTCGGGCGACACCTCCTACAGCGGGGGTCGGTACGTGGCTGTGCAGCGAGGCGACGGCGATGCAGTGACAATTGATTTCAACAAGGCAATCAATCCGTACTGTGCATACGACCCGGATTTCTCTTGTCCGTTGCCGCCTGCAGAGAATCGGCTCTCGTTTTCTGTGGCTGCCGGAGAGATGGATTATCGATAGGAAGCGAGTCCGGTGGCGTCTAAAGACCGGCCGGATCGATCCGATACCCTTCTAGATGAGATCCCTGGGGTGCCCACAGTGAATAAGCATGTCTTTTGCCGCGGAACGGTCCAATGACCGCACTTTCGATCATCATCCCTGCCTATAACGAGGAATTCCGCATCGGATCGACTCTGGAGTCGATTGCGCAGTTCGTCAGCACCCAGCCCGACACGGAGGTCATTGTCGTTGACGATGGTTCATCTGATGCCACATCGACCGTCGCCCATGAGAGCCGTTGCCCAAATGTTCGGGTTATCCGCACCGAGCAGAACATCGGCAAAGGCCATGCGGTGCGGACCGGGATGCTCGCTGCCACCGGCGACTACCGGTTGTTTACCGACGCCGACGGGTCCACACCGATCTCAGAAATTGCTCATCTTGAAGCCGCCATGGACGAGATGGATGGCTCTGGGATTGCGTTTGCCTCGATCGCCGTGCCCGGTGCCGAGGTTGAGCAGAAGCAGGCGGGACTGCGCCCTGCTGCGGGCAGGTTCGGGAACTGGCTCATCCGCAAGATCGCACTTTCGGATGTCCACGACTCGCAGCGTGGCTTCAAGCTCTTTTCTGCTGAGGTTGCCGATACCGTCTTTTCTCGTTCGGTCGTCAACGGCTGGGCCTTCGATGTGGAGGTACTGGCTATGGCCCGCCACCTTGGGTTCCAAATCGCCGAGGTTCCTGTTGTCTGGGCTCACAAGGATGACAGCCGAGTGACGCCGCTGTCGTATCTGACAACATTCGCTGAGGTGATCGCGGTGCGGTGGCGACTGGTTCGTGGTGGCTATGACGTCGTGGTGTCGGGCTCATGAACAGCGATACAGAGACCAAGTTGACGCAGAGTGTCGGTGACCCGTCGGCGAGTTGGCGTCTCCGCGCCTACCCGCTGGCGGTCTTGTTGGCCCTGGCCTTCGCCACAGTTCTCGGGGCGATCATGGCTGCCGACGCTGAGGCGCCTGGCGAAGCGATTGGGGGTGATTTTCCAGCCTTCTATGGGGCAGGGCAGATTGCTGCCGACGGTGACTGGGAAACGATCTACACGCTCGAGCGTCAGGCAGAGGCACAAGAGGGACTGCACTCGGACCAGGAGGGCCAGGTCGCCAGGTTCTTTGCCTACCCCCCGCAGGTGGCGTCGCTTTATCAGCCGTTAGCGGATCTTGATTATCACTGGTCGTACCTCGTCCACACCACACTGATGGCGCTGTTGTTGTGGGGTGCCGTCATGGTGGCCCGACCCATGCTTCCGTGGCTCCGGGGCAGGGTGATCCTCGCCATGACCGCGGCGTTGTTGTTCTGGCCGATGTTCCGGACCGTCACCGGCGGATCGAACACTGCGTTGACTCTGTTCCTCATCGTTGCTGCCTGGCGGCTGGTTTACGACGACCATCAGTTTGTTGCGGGTCTGGCGATTGCCGGTCTTGCCTACAAGCCGCAGTTTGCGATTCCGCTGGTGGGTCTGTTCCTGCTGGGCCGATATTGGCGGTTGGTGGCGGGTGCGTTGACCGGTGGCGTCGTGTTCTATCTGTGGGGAGTTCTTCTGCAGGGCTGGGCATGGGGACCAGAGTGGGTGGAAGCAGCATCTGACTTTGGGGTGCGAGATGCCGAGCTCAACGGACACTCGAGTATCTCGATCATCGGTTTTGCGGAGAACCTGTTCGGTGTCGGCATGTCGCCTGCCGTTGCCATCGCATGGGTCCTTGCCGGCGCAACAGTCCTGTTCCTGAGCTGGCAGTGGTGGAACGGGGACCGTACAGAGCTCCCCAATCTGATGGCGATAACGATGCCGGGGATCTTGTTGCTCTCTCTTCATGCCATGTCGCACGACGGTGCGGTGGTCGTCTTGACGGCGGCGGTTGCGGTGGGGGCGACGGAGCGTCGTGACTGGACCCCGTGGGTTGCTGTGATCTGGGCGTTGGGCGCTTCCCAAATGCTGATCAAGACGCTTGGCTTCTCCCCAGGCTTCCCGATGCTGCTCATTGTCCTCTGGTGGGCATGGCAGATTTCACAGAGAGAACCTGCAGTCTTATCGACATCGACGGCGTGATGTTCGACAACTGCGAAATATCGTGGGTTGGTGGAGGCCGGAGCGCCGCTGCTGCCGAGGGCATTGACTGCTGAGAGCCTGGCCCCGGTGGAATCAGGTGAAGTCGTCGTGTGTTGCCTACTGCACGGATGGAAGGACACCCACATGCCAGACTTCACAATCACTCGTCAGATAAGCGCTCCGATCGAGACCGTCTGGGCGGTTCTCAACGACTTTGGGGACATCCAGAGCTGGAGCCCCGGCGTCACCAACTCCCAGTTGACCTCCCAGGGTCCGGTTAGTGAGGGATCGACCCGGCACTGTGACTTTGCTCCATTTGGCGGCGTGGAAGAGCGAATCGAGCGCCACCAGCCAAACCAGCAGTTGACGGTCAACATCTTCAAAACGGCCAAGCTGCCCATCTCGGGGGCTGTTGCGGACTTCAACATCGCAGCACGGGATGAAGGCACGGTATTGACGCTCAACTACAGCTACACCCTCAATATGTTGGGTCGTCTCTTGAAGGGCTATACCGACAAGCAGCTGCGGCAGGGAATTGGCAGCATGACCAAAGGCCTGAAGACCGAGAGCGAACGTATGGCTAACGCCCCGTAGCCTCCTTCAGCTCGAATCACTGCGGCCCCTTAAGTGGCCTACGGGGTATGCCGATTGGTATCCAGTGATGAGTTCGCGCAACACCCCTGGATGGATGCGCTCCGATCCGGTACTCGAGTTGGCCCGCCGTGGTGCGGTCCGGCTTGTTCTCGGTGGCGGTGCTGTGCTTGCGTTCACCTCACTCATCCAGGTTGTGCTGGGTGATTTGGGTGGGTTAATCACGCTGAGTGCTGCGATGGCTACCGCAGTCGTCGCCGTGGTCATGTTGCGTCAGGAACGGCCGAACGTTGTCGCCTTGCTGGCGTTGGTTTCGGCGTTTGCGCTTATTGCAGAGAGCTATGCCTCCTTCGATGGGCAGTCTCAGTACGTTGCCAGTGTCGGGGCGGAAACGGTGGTTTTCGGACTCGGTATTCTTTCCGTCTTCATTGCCAGAAACCATCCCCGGATCATCGCCATCAGCTATCTGGCTGCTTCGGCCCTGATTGTCTTCATCGCCCAACTGCACTTGAACGGTCTGTCGTTTGAGATCGCCTCCGACATCGTGGTGATGCTGGCGACCTTGGGAACACTGATGTACATCGTGATTCGTGTAATGGAGTCACTTTCGGCGTCGGAGACTCGCTACAGCGACCTTGCCAATGTCATCCCGGTAGCCACCATGGAACTCGACGTATCTGCGGTGCTGGAGCGGATTGCTCAGCTGACGGCTCCCGACTCGGTGGCAGAGGCTACGGCCGGGGACAACATCGAGGGCTACACCAAGATGCTCGACATGGTCAGGCTGTCGTTCTCGAATCATGAAGCAGACAGGTTGGCTGATGGATTCGGGAAGTGGAACGAGTTTGCCCTTGGGCCAAATGCTGCGCTAGTCCGTACCGAAGCTGTCAACGTCCTTTTGTCCATGTCGCAGGGAGTCAACGCCGGAGCTGGGGAAATGTCGGTGGTACACGCGGACGGATCGGACCGAGATTTCTTCTATCGCTGGTCGTTGGGTCAAGTCGATGGACGATCAACACCAGGGACTCTGGTTCTTGTAGCAACCGACGTGACTCGGCTCCGTCAGGCGGAGCACGAACTGGAGCGACAGCTGCGAGAGCGTGATCAGTTTGTTGCCAGCGTCAGCCACGAACTTCGTACGCCGCTCACCTCGGTCATGGGATTGACCGAGGAACTGGTCAGTCGGCCTGGTGACTTTGATCCGACCGAGCAAGCAGAACTCTTGGGAATTGTCGCCGCGGAGACTCGTGATGTCGTAGACATTGTTGAGGATCTCCTCGTCACCGCCCGTGCTGAGGCCGGTCAGTTGCAGATCAGTCCAGAACGCTGTGATTTGGCTGCCGAGACCCGCCGCATCGCCGAGTTGCTTGGTGGAGCTGCGGATGCCGTTGACCCGGTGTGGACCAAGGCGGACCCGGTGCGTCTGCGCCAGGTGTTGCGGAACCTGCTGTCAAACGCCCAGCGCTACGGCGGTCCCGATGTGCGGATGACTGTTTCTGTAGCTGACAACCAGGCAGTCTTCGAGATTCGCGACGATGGTGACCCGCTGCCTGAGGATGCTAGGGCTCGAATCTTCAAGGCATATGAAAGGGTCGGTGACCAAGGTGCCGTTGGCTCGGTGGGCCTCGGGCTCCATGTGGCGCGCCTGCTAGCCCGCCTTATGGACGGTGATCTGAGCTACGACCACGATGGCAGCGACACCATCTTCCGACTGGTCCTTCCCGCTGCGGAGCCTGTGCTGTTACACGAATAGCTGCACATCCGCGTCGGCTGCGAAGTCTAAGAACGCGGCGGCGCCGGCGACGTCACAGCCGGAGATGAGGTCGGATTCGTCGACCCCCATCACGCCCATCGTGGTGGCGCATGCGAAGAACGTCACGTCCAGGCCCTGAGCCATCTCGACAAAATCGGGGAGGCTCGGCATTCGTGCGTTCTTCATCCAGCCCTTCATAACCTTCGTTGCCGCTGCAGTCGCCCCAGGTACTGCTCCCAACAGATTGGGGATCCTGATCGGCCCCGACGGGTTGGCCAGCGAAGCGACTTTCAGTTTCTCGAACCGATCTTGGTGAAGAATGTCGAGCCCATAGAACGTGAAGTAGATCCCAACCTCCCATCCCAGGCTGGCCGCGGTGGTGGCCAGGATCATCGGCGGATAGGCTTCGTCGAGGGTTCCCTTCGAAGCGACAAGTGCCAAGCGTCTCCGACGTGGCGGAGCCTCGGCGTCCGGGGCCATTGCTGGATCGATCGATGCCACCGTCATACTGTGGTGCCCTTCTCTATCCAGAATGTCTGGCTGGTGCCGTCCTCGTCGCTGGCCAACAGCACATCGCCGCGCTGGCGGGCCATCGCCGGGATGTCGGCGAGCGACCCCGGGTCGGTGCAGATCAACTGCAGCACTTGCCCTGCCTCGAGTCGTCCGAGGGCGATGGCCGCCTTGTAGACGGGAAGTGGGCACAGCAAACCGCTCGTGTCGAGGGTGTCATCAGATTCGGGTTGGTGGGTACGTGTTGTGATATGTGGTTCCTTTCAGAGTTGGGGGAGGCCGTCGGTACCGAGCACGTCACCGAAGTAACTGGCGTACTTGGCACCGGAGTCGGGGGAGATGCCAACAGCAACACCGGCTGCGGATTCGGGCAGCTGGTTGATGGCGTGGACAACGGCACCAGTTGATGGCCCAACGATCAAGCCTTCCTCACGATGGAGCCGCTTGGTGACTTGGTAGGCGTCCTCATCGTCGACCTGGATGACGTCGTCGATAACGGACCAGTCGAGGATGCCGGGCTCTTTGGCCTCCTGGAAGCTCTTCAGCCCTGGGAGGCGATGTCCACGCTGCGGTTCAATGGCGATCACCTGTATCGATGGGTCTCGCTCTTTGAGATACCGACCGGTACCCGTAACGGTGCCTGTTGTCCCCAGCCCCGCCACGAAGAACCGGACGCGGCCTTCGGTCTGTCGCCAGATCTCGGGACCGGTTGTCTCATAGTGGGCGCGGACGTTGTCTTCGTTTTCATACTGGTTCGCCATTGCGAACCGAGTGCCACCCTCCGATGCAGCCAGCGATCGGGCTAAAGCGATGGCGCCGTCTTTGGGATGATCAACCGGGCAGAGGTCGTCGGGGGTTTCCCATACCTCGGCGCCAAGCATCCGCAGCATCACCTTCTTCTCCTCCGGTACCCCATCGGGGATCGTGACCGTGAGACGTTTGTCGATAAGGGCAGCCAGAGCAGCGAGCGCAATTGCAGTGTTGCCCGACGATGCTTCGACAATGTCCCGCCCGTCGAGGTCGCCGCGCTCCATCATTCCTTCGAGAAGGTAGGCGGCGGTGCGGTCTTTCACTGATCCGAACGGGTTGAGCCATTCGAGCTTGAGGTATGACTCGAGGGATGTCTGTGGTGTCACCCGATTAATTCGAACCAGGGGTGTGGGGTTGTCGACACTCGGGAGCAAGCCTCGGATGTCGTCAAAGCGTTTCACTTTGGTGTTGGTTCCCAGCGACAGTTGTTCGCTGGAGATGGTGGCTGTCATAGTTGCTCCAATTAAGAAACCCGCAACGGCTGTTGCCGTTACGGGTGGTGGTTCTGAGTGGCTGTTAGCTGGTTGCTAGAGGTTGACCTTCCCGCGCGGCTGGGTGTTGTTTTGACAACAACAACAACATGCGGCGGCGGAATCGAACTTCATTAGGACGTGAGCGTACCGGAGATGAGAGCCCCGTCAAGCGGAATTGTCGGGTCTGCGACGGTACCCGCCAGGATCTAGGTCGCAATGAGAAGGCCGCCACCTTTCGGTGGCGGCCTTCTTCTTACCCATACTCAGATGGATTACCCGAGAGCACGATGCCAGAAGGCAGCGATCTGTCCTCTGGTCAGGGTGTCGTTCGGGCAGTAGTTGTCGTTGGCTGGTGGGTTGCATCCACGGGTGATGCCGGCTTCTGCGAGCCGGTTGATGTCGTTCTCGAAGATCGACGTGTCATCGTCTGTGAAGTAGTCCGTCGGCGACGCCGCCAGGTCCAGAGCCCTGGTGAACAGCGCGGCAACCTCTCCCCGAGTGACAAAGTCGTTCTGGCAGTAGTTGTCGTTGGCTGGTGGGTTGCATCCACGGGTGATGCCGGCTTCTGCGAGCCGGTTGATGTCGCTCTCGAAGATCGACGTGTCATCGTCTGTGAAGTAGTCCCTCGTCGTTGCCGGCAGATCAAGCGCTCTGGCGAACATGGCTGCCAGTTGCCCACGGGTCAGCAGATTCTCCGGGCAGTATTCGTCGTTGAGCGGTGGGTTACACCCGAAGGTGATCCCTGCCTCCGCCACCCACTGGATGTCGTCAACAAAGATGCTGTCGGCAGTGTCCGTGAATGGCGCCGGGATACGCAGACCCATCACGATCGGATCGTGATCGGATGAACGATACGGCCCAGATGCCGACAGGGCCGGAGTGGTCCAGCCGAGCATGTTTGGCTCGTCACCGTTGATGTGCCAGGCGTCGATACCGGAGACCTTGTTTACCATTTCTGGCGTCACCAGGATGTGGTCGAGGTTTCCCCTACCGATCCACGGTGCCGAGGAGGCAGCGAAGAAGTTGTAGGTATAGGGATTGTCGACCATCTCGGCGAGCACATTGGTCAGATCGGTTTCGAGCGTGAGGATTGGATCCTCCGCCATGTACGCATTCAGGTCACCAAGAACGATCACATCGGGATCGCCCGTAGCTGCCTGCAACGTATCGACGAAGTCCAGCACTGCCTCGGCCTGCAGCACCCTGCGGGCGTTGTAGCAAGCTTGGCCATCACTCATGTCGGCGTCGTCACCGCTGGAGGCGGTACAACTCTTCGACTTGAAGTGGTTGGCCATGACAGTGAAGGTCTCGCTACCGACGGCGAACGTTTGCGCCACCGGTGGTCGGCCAAGTTGGCTCGAGCCACCCGGGGCCGTGTCATCAAACGCACCGTCAACGACCGTTGCCGGGCCGCCAACAGGATCAACCGCACCAATGCGGTAGATGATCTCGTTACGGATCGGATAGTCGTTGTAGTCGCTGACCGGCCCAACCCATGCCCACACCGTGCTGCCTTCGGCGGCATTCAGCGCATCGACAAGGGTCGTGATCGGCGTATGCGTCAGATCGTTCTCCATCTCTTCGAGACCAACGACGTCGGCGTTGAGGCCGATGATCGCGGCGACCACACCCTCGGTCTGCTCAGCCAACTGTTCGGCTGTGGAGGCACCGCGGCCACCAAGCGTCGTCCAGTAGTTGAGGACGTTGAACGTAGCTATCGTCACGTCACCACCGACATCCGGAGCCGTTGCCGGACGTGGGTTGTCAGCAGTGAACGTAACCTCGACCGTTGGGTTGATGCGGAACACGTCGAAGCTGTAGTGCATCACACCGGTAACCGTCGATGCCGAATCGCCGAGACGCAACGTACCGCCAGCGGGAAGGTAGGGCACCTCAGCTGGGGTTGACGTTGAGCCATCATCGAGGATGATCGACCTCGCCATGTTCTCGTCGGCGAGTGCCTGCAACGCAGGATCGCCCACTGAGTAGACATTGGTCGGCTGTGCCACCACCGAATCAGCAGCGAGCCACACCTCTCCATAGTTGGGCATGTTGTAGGCGTCGGTGACGACCATGTCGTCGACCAACGTCACCAACATCCCTTCGACAGGCTCACGATCGGCCATTGGCAGATCAACCGAAGTCGGCGTGATCGCAGCGCCGGCGCCACAGTCGAGGGAGTCCTCGACCCCGACGATCTCCGTGAGGCCGAACAGCTCCATGGTCCGACCAACCAGGCGGACCGTGTTGCCGACGGTGACGCCGGCTGTGTCGGCCGAGACGAAGATGCCATCCGACGTGGCGGCATCGCCATCACCGGATGCGTCCTGCATGTTGTAGCCGCCATAGCCCTCGAAGACTCCAGTCACGACTCCTTCGGTCAGCACAGGAGTCCCGTCCGTAAACGCTCCGTCCGCCGTTGAGCCCTGGATGTCGTAGATCGCCGTGAACGGATCGCTGCAGGCACCCAGTTCCGGCAGCGGATCGAGTCCACCACCGGCAGCCGGTGGCGGCAACGTCGTTGCTGCGTTTGGCGTCGGGCCGGTCTCGCCCCAGGTCACCGAGCTTGCCTCGGAGGTTTCGTCGTTGCCGGTGGTGCCGTTGCCTCCGGTGCGGGTTTCCACACCCTCGGTCAAATCGGCACGCTGCCACGTCAACCCAAACGTATGCGAATCAGCAGAAATCACATCCTGAGAAGCAACCGCAGTATCCGCCT